>Ga0256405_10004316_pt1 | contig 26951 bp, 20 predicted proteins | sample RumenRJG_02DNA_FD_189096 | JGI IMG/M metagenome (GOLD analysis project Ga0256405, IMG submission 189096) | Bovine rumen microbial communities from Lethbridge, Alberta, Canada - RJG_02 | ecosystem: Host-associated > Mammals > Digestive system > Stomach > Rumen | place: Canada: Alberta... | reverse complement strand
TGCAACTGGCGACAACATCAATACTCGTGAGCAGTATGTTGGTGCTGATTACGGTGATTTCGGTAAGATCTTAGGTGGTAAGACCTATGATGCTGCTAACGCTGTTTTAGCTGCAACTGACGTATTCGAGGACTTCGGTGCTCGTTTACAGGGTTCAATCAACGGTGACCGTCGTACTGGCATGTTCCGTTATGTATACGACAACAACGGTATCTTTGGTTCTGTTTCATACCAGACTGCAGCTGATGATTCATCAGTTCAGGGTAATAAGCTTGACGTTCAGGGTGGTTTTGCAGCAGCTGCTGGTTACACCTTCGATAACGTAGTATTTGGTCCATTATCATTAAAGGCTGGCTACTCATACATCAAGGGTCAGAATGATTTTGCTAAGACCATCTATAAAAACCTAGATAATGGTGATATCTACAGAAATTCATTTGATACCTACAAGGCAATCTCAGCATCTATCGCTTGGGGTTCAACCGATAACGGCTTATACATCGGTGCTTTATACAACACTCAGCGCATCAAGCAGAGATTAAACAACATCACTTACCTACAAACTGGTAAGGCTCCAAGAAACGAGTTAGATAACACCAATTCTTCATTTGCAAATAAGAAGAAGGGTTATGAGTTTGTTGTAGGTTATACCTTCGACAACGGTATCGGTGCTTTCACTGGTTACAACTTTGTTGATTTCAAGGCAAAGAATGGCTCATTTAACTCAGATTCAGCAATCTACCGTCGTGTTCCTGTATACGTAAACTATGCAATCAACGACAACTTCAACATCTGGGGTGAAGCTGAGTTTGATGCAAATTCAACAACTAACAAGGATAACCAGTTACAGTACGGTGAGACTGGTACCATGTTATCAGCAGGTGCTCGTTACACCTTCTAATTTGATTTAAGTTAATTTTTTAACTTTAATCTATAAGCCTCATTCAGGATTCTGAGTGGGGCTTTTTGCTGTCTTTAAAGCGTCTCAATTTTTATCTCTAAACACCCTCAAATTTAACAATAACTTGTTGTTTTGAAAATATTTTGAGATACAAAGCATGTATTTGACACAAGTTTATTGATTATTTACAGATCTTTTTACACAATCAATACTGACTATTAATATAAAAAAGAATGCGCATAAATCCTTATATAGGAAATATAATGAAAAAGTCACTAGTTGCTACAGCAGTTTTGTTGGTCATATGCTCAGCAGCATCTGATGCTGCCACAGTTTATGATAAGGACGGTACTGCTCTTTCTATCGGAGGAAGAGTTCAATCAGTGCTGTTCAATGGTCATGATAACTACGCAGGTGATCATGATTCATCTTTAGTCAATTCTTCACGTTTATCCATTGCAGGTGAAACACAAGTTTTAGACTGGGTTTCTACATTTGCATTTTCTGAATGGGATATGGCTGATGGCCATAACAAGAAGATTGGCGATCACATCAAAGCTCGTGAGCAATATGTTGGCGCAGACTTTAAAGATTATGGAAAGATCTTAGGTGGTAAAGCCTATGACTCTGCCCATAAAGTCATGATCTCTTCTGATATTTGGGAAGAGGTTGGTAATCAGGCTGCTTTAAATTTACATGGCGAAAGACGTAATGGCGTGATCCGTTATGACTACGACAACAAGGGCATCTTTGCTAGTGTAACTTATGAAACTGCAGCAGATGGTACTCCTTTATTTGGTAAGTACCGTGATATCGAAAGTGGCGTTGGTGCTGCTTTAGGTTATACCTTTGATCATGTAGTCTATGGTCCACTATCTTTTAAATTAGGTTTAAGCCATGTAAAAGGACAGGATGATTCAACCTCTATCAACAATTTAAGATTTGATAAAGCAAATCACTATGCTGGTGCTTTATCTTGGGGTAATCCACAGTCTGGATTATTCTTATCAACTACAGCCTACAAGATGAAGACTGATTTTACACAGGAAAATCCAAAGTCTGACATTGATGCTAAAGGCTATGAGTTTGTAGCAGGTTATACCTTTGATAATGGTATTGGCGTGTTTGCAGGTTACAACTACTGGAAAGAAGATACCGATAACAAGGATGGTACAAAAGATACCTTCTCCTATAAGAGAATTCCTGTTTCCTTGAAGTACGGTATTAACAGCAATTTCAAGGTTTGGACTGAAGCTGAGTTTGATGCTGGTTCTGATGTTAAGAAGAGCAAGATTAAATCAGGAACTCAGGTTTCAGCAGGTGCTAGATACACTTTCTAATAAAGAAAAAACGAGAATTAAACGACCTCCTCACTTTGACCAGGTCGTTTTTTTTTGCGCTTAGCCTATTTCAACAGATCTTCATTTTCCTTTGAAGTTAGTACACATTTAAAAATAAAGCTGTAGCGTAAGCTACAGCTTTACCAAATACTTACCTTAGCTTGTTCTAAAGTTGTTTTCTTATCTTAAAATCTTGCTTGCCATTCTGTTAAGAGGCATCTCAACTAGGTGATGAACAATTACAGCACATACAAAGATAGCTAAACAGAGCAGGGTAATAAAGATAAGGTTGTGCTCGAAGACAAAGCTAATATTCTGTAGATCTACATAGTCTTTTAAAGCTCTAATCACAATGGTATGGATTAAGAAGATTGCATAAGAGTAGCTACCTAAAATAACTGATATCTTATTGTTAAGTATCTGTGAGACTAAGCCTTTATTCATTAAGAATAACCAGAACAAGCCAACAAAGCAAAGCTGTAACCATACGCCACCTAAAGCTAATCGTGTTAAATCAGGGAACCAGGTTTGTGCGTTTAAAAATGGGATCTGCTCAGGCGGAATTGACAGACCATCAGGTACAGGAACACCAGTTGATCCTGCGTATAAACTTATCACAATGGTAATCAGTAAGATTGCTTCAACAACACTTATAGCAAAGGTTTTAAGTTGTGATGGTAAGTTTATCTGCACAGAGTTATCGTCTTTATGCAGAAGGTAGCTTTTATAGATCTCACTTAAGAGATAGCCAAAACCTACATAAGCAAAAGCTCTTACTAAAGGATAGATAAATGGCACAATGATGTACATGTGTCTTGAGTACATGAAAAGACAGATAAAGGAGATTGCTCCTATCAATAGATTTGCCTGTTCATGCTTTAGAGCCTTTAGAATACAGAAATAAATTACTGAGACAAAGAACAGCACATTTACAAACCAGGCTACATACAGAATGGTTGCATCAGGACCAAAATGATGAGTATTCCAGTCTAAGAGTAACAGTGAGTTAAAGATATTAACTGAGAGTGGATATTGAGAAATATCAAAGCCTGTAGCTATATAACCGATGATAGTAAGGGCAATGACAAATGGAGCTAATCTTAACCATTTACGCAGAGCAAAGTGCAGGACTGTTTCCTCAGTATTGAGCTTATAGAACAGAAAGAATCCTGACATTAAAAAGAACATTTCTACAGCTTGCCAGCCTGATCCCCATTTTACAAGCCAGGAGTATTCCTCAGTTGAAGACAGATTCAGATACGCTAAATGCACTCCAACTACTGCAAAAATCAGCAAAAAGCGCAAAAACTCGAGGTTCTTAAAGCCTCTTTCACTATACTTTCTCATTTTGTTTCCTAAGGTGAATAAATGTAGTTAGTTTTTTTAGTGACCGTATTTTAGACAATGTTTTTTAAGATCAATGTTATAGATGTCACAGCAATAAAAATTCTTAGAAAGTTGTATTTTATAAATGACATAATGGTCTTAGATTAAGAGTCGACATTACAGAGCTTTTACAACTAAGCCTCTACAACAAAGCATCAAAAACGAAGCATCGCAACATAAAATTACATGAAAAGGATCTGTCTTAATGGAGAGCAATACTGAGCTTACAACAATCTGTTATTTAGAGCAGCAGGGTAAATACCTGATGCTTCACAGAACCAAGAAGCAACACGATATCAATAAAGACAAATGGATTGGTATTGGAGGTCACTTTGAATATGGCGAGTCACCTGAAGAGTGTATTCAAAGAGAGATGGTAGAAGAATGTGGTATTACCTTATCTGATCCTAAATTACGAGGCATCATTACCTTTGTCTCAGATGAACCTGTATGCGTGTATATGTTCTTATTTACAGCAACCGCATACAAAGGAGAGCTTTTAAAAGACTGCACCGAAGGTGATCTTGAGTGGGTAGATAAGCATGAGCTCTTAAAATTACCTTTGTGGACTGGTGACAAGATCTTTTTAAAGCTGTTAGACACAAGAGAAGAATTCTTCTCCTTAAAGCTCTGCTATGAAGGGGACAAGCTTGTAAAAGCAGTTTTAGATGGAAATGAAATTGATCCTGAAGCTTACTGCTAGCTTTGAGAAGAACAGTGAAGCTAATTATATTGAATAAGGAGCAAAACATGATAACAGTATATTGCTATGAGAAATGTTCAACCTGTAAGAAGGCTCTAAAGTGGTTAGATGACAATGGTATTGAGTACCACCTAAAGGACATCAAATCAGAGCATCCAGATGAGAACACCTTAAAAGCAATTCATGAAAAGAGTAAGTTGCCTTTAAAGAAGCTGTTTAATACCAGTGGTCTATTGTATAAAAGTATGGGGCTTGCCAAAAAACTACCTGACATGAGTGACGATGAGCAGTTTAAGTTACTTTCATCTGATGGTATGTTAGTTAAAAGACCTTTAGTTGTAGGAGACAACTTCGTACTGATAGGCTTTAAAGAAGCTCAGTGGTCTGACGTGCTAAAGTAACAATAAAATCCCTAATTTCTCTTCTTTTATGTGCCATTTAATTACTATATTCTCGGTTAAATGGCACTAATATCCTTCTTTAATCTCTTTAAAATCGCTTGTAAAAGCCATTTCTTAATCAATTTAATATATTAAACAAAATGAAAGTTCTTTTCATTTTACTCTTGAATTACGCTAATAGTTAGAATATACTAACCACACTTAGTAATATGCAACTTAAAGTAGTTGCTGCTAATTATATTTATAGGAAATTAAATATCATGAAAAAATCATTATTAGCTTTAGCAATTATTGCTGCATCAACAACTGCAACTGCAGCAACTGTATATGATAAAGATGGCACTTCATTAGCTGTAGGTGGCCGTGTTCAGGCTGTTGTTTATAACGGTAAAGCTGATGCTGCTGAGATCGCTGAGAACGACGCAGGTTTAGTTAACTCAGCACGTTTAAACATCGAAGGCAACACTAAGATCAATGATTACGTATCAGCATTTGCATTCTCAGAGTGGGATATGGCTGACGGTAACAAATCAGCAAATGGTGATCACATTAGCACTCGTGAGCAGTATGTTGGCGCTGATTTTGGTGATTTCGGTAAATTATTAATTGGTAAGACCTACGATGCTGCTAATGAAGTTTTAGCTGCAACTGATATTTTTGAGGACTTCGGTGCTCGTCAGCAGGGCTCAATCAATGGTGATCGTCGTACCGGTATGTTCCGTTACGTATACGACAACAACGGTTTCTTCGGTTCTGTATCTTACGAGACTGCATCAGACGAGACTACTGTTGCAGGTCAGGATGCTAACGTAGAGGGTGGTTTTGCAGCAGCAGCTGGTTACACCATCGATAACGTAGTATTTGGCCCATTATCATTCAAGGCTGGTTACTCATATGTTAAGGGCCAGGATGACTCAGATGAGTTAAAGGGAGCAATCACCAACTATGGTGAGGATGGTACCTGGGGCTTTGATGACTTCAAGAGCATTTCAGCATCTATATCATGGGGTTCAACTGATAACGGCCTATATTTAGGTGCTTTATACAACACTCAGCGTGCTAAGCAGAGATTAGATGGTGCTCAGTCATCATACAAGAACAAAGTTAAGGGCTATGAGTTCGTAGTTGGTTATACCTTCGATAATGGTGTTGGTGTATTCACTGGCTACAACTTCTCAGATGCTAAGGTAGTTGATCCTGAAGCAGATCCTGCAAGATCAGATTCAGCAATCTACCGTCGTGTTCCTGTATACGTAAACTATGCAATCAACGACAATTTCAACATCTGGGGTGAAGCTGAGTTCGACGCAAATTCAACCACTGAAAAAGATGGTCAGGCTCAGTACGGTGAGACTGGTACCATGTTATCAGCAGGTGCTCGTTATACCTTCTAATTTGAAAATCTGTTAACCATAGAAACTGTGTTAGGGCGGGGTTAAAACAACTCTCGCCCTTTTTTTTCACTTTGATCTTTCCTTTACCTGTAATGAGTGACTACACACCATATATTCAGCTCCTCTCCAAATTCGCTTTATAAACGTCATAGAAGGCAATCTGTCCAATCCTCATGACAGTACAAGGTCAATGCATAAGTCCCCATCAGAGCGCTCGTATACAACGACATCTACACTTAGAAAGTAAAAACAGACACACCTATATATAGCCAAAGGCAGATCTTAATAGATAGCTTCATTGAAGATATCTTTGCGCAGTCAATTGCAGTTGAGCCTAAGAAAGAGTAAAGCCATAGAGTAATAATTCCTGTGCATATTAAAGAGGGGGCTGCTGCATATGCAGATCTGAGTATTCGATCTGCAGGTTCAGAGTGTTTTAGATCTGTAGAACGGTTATCAGTACTATTTTTAGAGTGTGAAAACTCTAAATTCTGAAAATCTAGGTCATAAATTTGAGTAAAAAGTGAGTATCAAAATGGAGCAAATCAAAAAATCCAAAAATTTAAGAAAATCTGAAAAATCCTTGATAAATGGCATGTATAAGCTGTTTATAGCTTTGCTATAAAAATAACTTATAAGTGGTGATAAGAAAATAGAATATACAATAAAAGGTGAATATTGTTATATAAATAAATGACAATTTAACCCGTTCTACAGGTGATATCTTGCGTTAATTTATGATGTCTTATAGTGCGACTTGCTATTAAGTATGTAGAGTAAAAGTATCTTCAGTCATTCAATAGAGAGCTTCTTGAAGACACCAAACTTAAGGAATAAATAATGACAGTTATGGACTTAATGTGAAGTAATAAATAAAGAGATAAGGGAATAGGCATAGTAAAAAGTAAGAAATGGATATAAACAAAGAAATAATAAAAAGTAATCAGTTTATAAATGAGGTAATAATTGTGATTAAAAGATAAAAGGGGGAGTACTTTTCAAACATTAAGAATGTAAATTATGTGATACAGGGATCGAAATTTAATATTTGTAAAGTATAAAAAGCAAAAAAATCGATTTTTGTATTTCATTTTTTGAAAAAGTAATATAAAATGAAAACAAATTACAACAAAAATAATAAGGACAGCAAAAACAAATGGTTATCAATCCTCAAAATGATTGCACATGGACGTTCCAAAACGGCATCCTAAGCATCAATTTAACAACAGATGAAGGTAAATCTTATTTATTTAAAACCCATTTCTCTGTTGATGATTTATATATGAAACCAGAAGTTAATGCGTCTTTTACCATTAAAGAAGGTGAGTTACTGACTTACTATCTAGAAGGTATCAACAAGATCTTAAAAGATGAGGGTAGTGCCCTTGATCTTGGAATCAATGCAGTTGCTTGTGAACAGTATACAAAGCCTGCAATCCCTACTTCTAGATACTTTATGATGGGTTCACAAAGAGAGTATGAAGTACTCGAAGGTGATGTTGTATCAGTATATACAAACGAATTTAAGTGTGGTGACTGCGTTGTGCTAGAACCACGTGATGCAGATGGTCTTACAAGACTGATGCTTCTAAATAGAGAGCTGTTATTAGATGTTAAGCAGCACAGAGGCTACTCACTAGGTCAGATGATCAGAGTTGATCCTGAATGTGTATTTGAATTCAGAGAGCTTAACAACCGTAGAAACGGTCATAGATATGCTTAAAAAGATTTAATTTTTCTCCTAATTTGCTGTAGTTCTTAACGTTAGTTAAGACCATTCTCTCCCTCAAGGACGCTCCATCCAAGAGGGATTTTTTTTTGCCTCTTTGAGTCATCAAAAGCCTTTCTAATTGCAGCCCCAAATGATCCTGTAATCGGTCCTCATAAAGCTTTAAATGCACTCTATGACCATGATCCAATTGTAGCTGTAGATATGTCTATGAGTAGCATCTAAACACGCTATAACGGTCTTTTATATGAGTGGCGTAAGTGATCCAGCAAGAATGATCCTATTGAATGTAAGAGAGCTGTATAAAAGGGGGATACCAGAAAGTTTTCAGGCTACTGTAGATGCAGTAGCCTGAGAGTTTGCTGTAGTCTTTCGACCATTCTCGATCTGATTTATGTACCAGATCTTTTCGTGTAATTAAATCTTTTGAGCTGGAGTCTGAAATTGCTTTTGATCTTAATAATCCAAGTCTTGTAAGTAATATTTAGTGTTAGATTACCAACAGAACTCATCTCATAAATTCAATATAACATGATCTAACTTACATAAGCTATTGATGTTATATAAATCTAGCAAAATATGTGATCTTTATAATAAAAAATCGATCATAGATGATCCCTAGAATGCAGTGATCTTTACGAAAGTTAACGTAAGAAAAGAAATTGGTAACCTCAAAATTGTTTAATTTTGAAAGTCATTAGGCGAATGTTCTAAGATTTTGTCTGAAAATGTCTGTTAATTTGAAAGTGAATAATGATTTGAAAATATCAAATAAATTAAATTATATTATGCTGTATGTAATTAAGTAAAATCTAGTAACATATTGAATTATAGTAAATAACTAGCAATATAAACTGACTAAATATAAACATAGTTTGTTTATATTTAAGTTTATTGAATGAATGTAATTTCATTCTTTTTATCCTATTTTTATAAATTACAAAAATGAAAATGATGTAATGTAATTAAATTACAAAATAAAAGTTAAAATATGAAAAACTGAAAACATCCTGATTTCTGCATAACTTTACAATTAAGAATGATGTTAAGTATATATAATGCAATTATTTACATCTGTAATTTACTTAATAATAGCTAATATCTATCAAAATATTGTTATTAGTAATATTTGCCTTTGATTACTAATATTATTTACTCTGATTTTAATTTAGTTATTCTTGATTATCTTTTGTATGTATGTACTTTGCTCATATTTCACTATAGAGCGTGATCCTATGAATTTTTGAGTCATACTTTCACTCTCCCCTCCTAACCCTCTGTATGCTCATATTTGATGATCCTGCTTCTTTTAACTTTTACTGTCATCTTTTCTTTTTGATCTTCTTATCATCTATATATAGGTTTTTATATTGAGTTGAATTTTGCATTGTGGATTTTCTCTCTTGTTCTACTTTTGGATTCAATTTTCAATCAGGCGAAAATCATCATGATCGTCAAATTTTTTTTATTGACTAGATTTTCACTCATGCTTAATAATGTTTTTGCGTTCAGAATGAAACGCACTAAATAACAACAAATAAATAATTTTGGTAAGCATTCTTAATAAGTTTTTTTACTTAAGGAATTTGATTTTTGATCCCAACGCTTAATTCAGGAGGACATATGAAAGATTTAGTAAATGATTCAGTTGTGTTAGCTCCTGTTTCATGTCTATCAATGTCATGTCTTTGTATGCGAATGACCTTCTAGGTCTATGTATCAAGTTTTCTCTTTTTTACTCGTTTTTTAGTTTTTAACTTTATTAGAAATTTAGGTGTTGAAATGAAATTCAAATCATTATTAAGCAAAGCTCTTTTATTAACTGCTGTGGCGTTTTCTCTAACTGGTTGCGGTGATGATGGCAAAAAAGGTGACGCATCATCTTCAGATACCAGCGTACCTAAGGTAATTAAGATTGGTGTTGTACCAGGACCATACAGAGAGATCTTAGATAAGTACTTAAAGCCAGTAGTTGAAAAGCGTGGTCATGAGTTAAAGTTCGTTGAGTTTACCGATTGGGTACAGCCAGATTCAGCATTAGACGCAGGTGACATTGATGCTAACTTATTCCAGCATCAGGCATATTTAAACGGTATCGTTCAGAACCAGGGCTTAAAGTTATCATCAGTGGTTAACTTCCCAACCTTAGGTATCTTTGTATTCTCAGAGAAATACAAGACATTAGATGAAATCCCAGAAGGTTCACAGGTTGGTATTCCAAATGATGCTGTTAACTTAGCTAGAGCCTTACGTGTTGCTCGTGATTTAGGTGTGATTACCTTAAAGTCAGACAAAGATGAGCAGAAAGCATCTATCGCTGATATTGATAAGAACCCTAAAGATCTTAAGTTCGTAGCAATGGAAGCAGCTCAGTTACCACGTTCATTAGACTCAATTGCAGCTGCTTTTGTACCAGGTAACTATGCATATGCAGCAAAGCTTGATTTTGAGCATGCATTAGGTGCTGAGAATGTTTTAGAGCCAATTAAGTTAGTGATTGCAGTTCAGGATCACAGAGTAAATGGCGTAGGCAAGTTCTTAAAAGACTGTGTTGAAGATTTACAGTTCATTAAAGGTGTAGATTCAGATCCTGTATTCAAGAACTTTGCAAAACCAGCATGGTGGCCAAAGAACTAACTTGGTGTCCAAAGAACTAAGAAGTTAACTGATAGCTACGTAGAAAATAAGGTATGTGTAAATAAATACGTAGCTATCTATATAGAAGTTACAACATTAATTCTCAAACTAATCACCAAATAGGTGCAAACAAAACATAAGAGATAATTTGTAACAAAGCCTGTAAAGCCCTGTCTTTACAGGCGTTGCAAGGCAAGAGAGATAAATCAGGCTAATTAAGTTAAATGCGGTGTTGACACTACCTTTAACTTAGGTAGACTTACTCAAAACCTAGTTTATATATGTGAATTGAAGATTTTGTAAATGATCCTTGTTTTGTGCATTTATAAAACTCCAAGAATTTATAAGAACCTTATATAGGAGAAGATAAAATGAAATTTTTAGGTAAGGTTTCAAAAGCTTTGTTATTAGGTGCTGCTGTTTTATCTTTAGCATCTTGCGGTGATGAGAAAAAAGAAGAGGCAACTACAGCTTCTGCTATCCCTTCAACCATTAAGGTTGGTGTTGTTCCTGGTCCATACAGAGGAATGATCGACAAACACATCAAGCCAATCTTAGAGGCTAAAGGCTATAAGATTGAGTTCGTTGAGTTCACCGATTACGTTCAGCCTGATGCTGCTCTAGATTCAGGTGACATCGATGTTAACTTGATGCAGCACAAGAAGTACTTAGACGGTATCGTTGAGAATCAGGGCTTAAAGTTAAAGGATGTTATCAATGTTCCAACTTTAGGTTTAGGCGTTTTCTCTGATAAGTACAAGTCATTTGATGAGGTTCCAGAGGGTGCTCAGATCGGTATTCCTACAGATGCTGTTAACTTATCAAGAGCTTTAGGTATTGCAAGGGATTTAGGTATCATTACCTTAAAGACTGAGAACAATGATCAGAAAGCTTCAATTGCTGATATTAAGGATAATCCAAAGAACTACAAGTTCGTTCCAATGGAAGCAGCTCAGATCTCAAGATCATTAGACAGTATCGATGTAGGTTTTGTACCTGGTAACTACGCATACGCAGCTGGTATGGATTACGCAAAAGCTTTAGGTATTGAGAAAGTATCAGAGCCTATTAAGAACGTAGTAGCTGTTGCTGCTAAGAATGAGAACACCATCGGTAAGCTCTTTAAAGATGCTGTAGAGTCAAAAGAGTTTGTTGATGCAATTAACAATGATCACGAGTTCGACGCTTTCACACGTCCAGCTTGGTGGCCTGCTAAGTAATATACCAAGGTATATTCTTTAACACGACAATATATATAAGTAGAACGATATGATCGAATTTAAAAACGTCACAGTACAATTTACCCGTGAGGACAAGATCTTTACAGCAGTTGATGCTGCAAATCTTGAGATCAAGAAGGGTGAGTTCTTTGGAATAGTAGGTTCTTCAGGTGCTGGTAAATCAACACTTGTTAGAACAGTAAACCTACTGCAACGTCCTACATCTGGAAGCGTCATTGTTGACGGTAAAGATATTACCAAGTTAGAAGGAGCAGAGCTTTGCGCTCTGCGCCTTAAGATTGGTATGATCTTCCAGCACTTTAACCTAGTAAAAAATGCATCAGTATTTGATAACGTAGCTTTTGCTTTAAAAGCATCAAATACTCAAAAGTCTGAGATTGCACCTCGTGTAGACAAGCTTTTAGAGTTGGTTGGTCTTTCAGATAAAGCCAAGTTATATCCAAATTCACTGTCAGGTGGTCAGAAACAGCGTGTGGCTATTGCAAGAGCTTTAGCTAACAATCCTGAGATCTTACTGTGTGATGAGGCTACTTCAGCTCTTGATCCTGATAACACTAAAGAAGTTATCCAGACTTTAAAGAACATTAAGCAGAAATATCCTATTACTGTTTTATTCATTACTCACCAGATGGAAGTGGCAAAGAGCCTCTTTGACAGAGTTGCAGTAATGAGCAATGGTAAGGTAGTTGAGGTTGGCAGTTCATATGATGTCTTTGCTCATCCACAAAGCGATGCTGCTAAGAACTTAATTAACAAGTCATTTGAAGGTGTTGTTCCTCCTGAGGTTTTAGATCATGAGAAGAATCTGTATCTAATCACCTTTAAAGAAGAGAATGCTTATGAGCCAGTTATCTCAGATATCTCAAGACGCTTTACTAATACTGACTTGAGTATCATCGCAGGTAACATTGAGTACATTCAGAAGAAGCCTTTGGGCAGACTTTTAATCTCTTTACGTGGCAATGACGCAAATGAGATTGATTCAGTACTGTCAGTACTCAAGGAAAAAGCATACGTTCACAAGTATACTTTTGCAAAAGGAGTAGAAAATGTTTAATGAGATCTTAGAATCAACCATTACCATTTTAAAGAATGAGCTGTGGAAGGCAATTTATGAAACTGCCATCATGCTGGGTATCTCATTTGTGTTTTCACTGGTATTTGGTAGCATTTTCGGCTTTTTACTGTATCTTACTGCAAACAAGGCTTTCTTCCAGAAACCTGTTTTAAATAAGATCATTGCAGCAATTATCAACTTTATCAGATCAGTACCATTCATTATCTTAGTGGTATTTACTCTGCCATTTACCTTCTTCTTAGTAGGCACAAAGATTGGTCCTGTTGCAGCATCTGTACCTCTGTCAATTACAGCTACAGTGTTCTTAGCAAGACTTATTGAGATTTCTCTAAAAGAAGTTGATGCTGGTGTGATTGAGGCAGCTTTAGCAACCGGTGCTAAGACCTCTCTTATCATCAGAAAGGTTTTGTTAGTAGAGGCTGCTCCTGGTATTGCTCGCGGTATTACAGTTACTTTTATCAGTTTAATTGGTTTCTCTGCAATGGCCGGCATGGTTGGCGGTGGTGGTATCGGTAACCTCGCTGTTCAGTACGGTTACTACAGATACGAAACCGGTATCATGATCTTTACTATTGTAGTTCTAGTCTTTATTGTGCAGTTAGCTCAATATATCGGAGACTATGTAGCAAAGAAACTGACTCATTAAATAATCTATGTGGAGAGCTAAAACTCTCCATATTTTTTTTAGAGCGCTTTATGATAGATATAAAAAGTTTATTTGAAGGTAAGATCAAAGGTATTTTAGTTTTCGGTAAAGATATCGAAAAGAAATACCTTTCTGACTTTATAGGGGCACGTGTAGGTCATGCTGACGTCTATGCAAGAGTTAAAGATGAAGATGATGTTCAGACCATCTTAAAGATTGCCTACGCCAACCGTTTAAACGTGGTAGTAAGAGGTGCAGGTACCAATCTTGCTGGTTCTACTATTCCTGATGGTGGTGTAGTCCTAGATGTCTCTGACATGAACCAGATCTTAGAGTTAGATGATGAAACTCTGACCGTGACAGTTCAGCCAGGTGTGATCTTACGTGATCTTATCGAATATGTTGAAAAAAGAGGTTACCTCTACGCCCCAGATCCTGCTGAAAAGGGCGCTTCAATCGGCGGTAACGTTTCAACCAACGCAGGTGGCATGAGAGCTGTAAAGTACGGTGTAACCAGAAACTATGTATTAGCTTTAGATCTTTATAAGATTGATGGTACTAAGGTTCATTTAGGAGCTAAGACCTATAAGTTCTCTACAGGTTTGAACTTACAGCAGTTAGTAGTAGGTTCAGAAGGTACCTTAGGTGTTATCACCAAGATTGTCCTAAAGTTACTGCCATTACCTGAGTTTACCTTAAATACAGTCATTGCCTATGATTCCTTAAAGCAGGGCATCAGCAATGTTAATGTTATCTTTAAATCTCATCTTGATCCTACAGCAATTGAATTTGTGGAAAAGAAAGTTATTGCTTACGGTGAGAAATACTTAAATAAGAGCTTCCCATGTCAGAATGCCAAGTCTTACCTTATTGTAGCTTTAGATGGCGATAAGAAGGGCGTATATGAGCGTTTTGAGAAGCTAAAGGAAGTGGTTAAGGCTCATGGTGCTATTGATGTTATTCCTTTAGATGATGAAGCAGTAGCAAAGGATATCTGGGAGATCCGTGGTGCGATTGCTCGTGCTGTTAATGCTTCAGGTCCATGGGAACCTATTGATATTGTAGTTCCAATTAACAGAATCACTGATTTTGTGGACTATGTAAACGAATTAGCTGAAAATGTCTCTCCACGTATTGTAGCCTTTGGTCATGCAGGTGATGGTAATGTTCATCTGTGTGTATTAAAGGATAATATTGCTGATGAAAAGTGGCCTGAAGTGCTGCACAATACTATGGAGAAACTCTATAAGAAGTCTTATGAATTAGGCGGTGTAGTTTCAGGTGAGCATGGTGTAGGTAAGGGCAAGCGTGACTTCTTCTTACAGAACACACCTGAAGAGTACAGAAGCTTAATGATAGGTGTTAAGAAGTCATTTGATGAGTTTAACCTGTTAAATCCACACAGTGGTTACGGTTTATAACTGTTTCTGTTTTATAGCTGTTTCTGTTTTATAACTGCAACGTTTTTATAACCGTAGTAGTCACGTTATTGTAAGTAGAACTAATTATCGAGAATTATATGATCCAACTAAGTGAAAGAACCAAATACTTTACTGATTCTGTCATCAGACGTATGACTCGTGTATGTAATCAGTATGGTGCTGTAAATCTGTCTCAAGGCTTCCCTGATAATGATCCACCAAAACCTTTGATGGACAGATTAGAGAAAGTAGCTCATACAGGTCCTCATCAGTATGCAATTACTTGGGGCGCACCTAAGACCTTAGAAGCTCTTGCTAAAAAGATTGAGCATTTCTCAGGTATTAAAGTAGATCCTCAGCAGGAGCTGTGTATCACCTGTGGTGGTACTGAGGCTATGATGTGTGCTGTTATGGCAACCATCAATCCAGGTGAAAAGATCGCTATCTTCTCACCATTCTATGAGAACTACGGTGCTGACTCTGTTCTCTGCGGTGCGACACCAATCTATGTTCCTTTACATGTACCTGATTTCTCTTTTGATGAGAAAGAGCTTGAGAATGCTTTTAAAGAAGGTGCTAAAGCCTTGATCTTATGTAACCCATCAAATCCATCAGGTAAGGTATTTACCCGTGATGAGTTACTTGCAATTGCTCGTATCGTTGAGAAGTACAATGCTTTTGTTATTACAGATGAAGTATATGAGCACATCATCTTTGAGCCATATCATCACACCTACTTTGCAACTTTACCTGGTATGAAAGACAGAACTGTAATGTGTAACTCTTTATCTAAGACTTACTCAATTACAGGCTGGAGATTAGGCTATGTTTGCGCTCCTGCTTACGTAATGGACAGAGTTCGTAAGGTTCATGACTTCTTAACCGTAGGTGCAGCAGCTCCTCTACAGGAGGCTGTAATCGCAGGTTTAGAGCTACCTGATTCATACTATCAGGGAGTACGTGATCTTTTCACTCACAGAAAGAATATCTTCTGCAAAGGATTAGATGAGATTGGTCTTAAGTACTACGAGCCACAGGGCACATACTTTGTGATGGTAGACATTGGTGAGTTTGGCTATGAGTCAGATTATGATTTCTGTATCGATCTTGCTCGTGATGTTAAAGTAGGTGCTGTACCTGGTTCTTCATTCTTTAAAGAGCCTGTAAACAACTACATCAGACTCCACTTTGCAAAATCTGATGAAACCTTACATGAGGCTTTAAATAATCTCTCTAAGATTAGAGAAATCATTAAAGTAAAGAAATAGTTGTATAGAGCAACTGTTGATGCATAAAGATTGTTAATGCATAAAAATAAAACCTCTGACCAAAAGTTGGAGGTTTATTTTTGCATACTCAAAAGACACAAAAAGCCTACTCAGATAATTTATATTAACGTGAATTATTTGAAATAAAGAAGAGAAGCTTAGAGATGGTCGGTGATGTAGGGTTCGAACCTACGACCCTCTGGTCCCAAACCAGATGCGCTACCGGGCTGCGCTAATCACCGAACGAGGTGCATTATAAGTGGTTAATGTTATCTTGTCAACAAATTGAAACAAATTTTTTTACTGGAGATCTGATGTTAGCTACATGGCAGGTAAGCTCTTGGTTGTCTTGAGGGTAATCTTTGAGAGCTTTCTTATTCTGTCAGTCGCTTAAGAACCAGTTAATTCTCAATGGATTGTTCCCTTAGCAGGTTTAATTTATCGTACTGGCATCCTAATATCACGGTAAGTGCTCTTAAACATCTTAAAACTCAAATCATTAGCATGTAATAAGACTGCTTACGAGTCAATGTATGTGACAGGTATTGATCTTGTAGTGCTTCAGAATTCAAAACTCAAGACAGATTCTTCAGATGATGATAGGAGATTAACTGTTTCTGACAATTTCGTGTAAGAACAAAAACGAGATCTTAGGGATAGAGTTACATAGAGAAAAATAAGAAGAGTATATGGTACAATACGCGAAGTTCCTTTTGGAACGAGGGTGATCCTAGTACTGGATCATCGGCTAATGGTCTAGTATCTAGGATCGTGATAATCACTTTAATAAGGAGTTTCAAAATGAAACTTTTATTTATTGTGATGATCCTAGCTTTACTGTTATGGTCACCAGCCGTATGGTAATCTAGGTTCATCCGAGGCAGGAGTTAGCTCTCCTGCCTTCCTCCTAATTATAGATCAAATCTTTATTTTATCAAAAGTTACTTTTGTAAAAATCAAAAGAAACATCAAGTCACCTCACATTTACTCCAAGCAAAAATAAGAGCGCATATCACTTTAGACTATATTAGATAATCTACATTTTTTAGCTCTAAGCCTGACACTAGAATTTTTACCTAAAACAACTAAGATCTTGATACGCTTGAATGCATACGTAAGGGGAAGATCTCTTTCCTACAGCCACCATCCTGAAAACGTATGATAGCTTATTTTATAAGATAGGTATTGATCCCTGTAGTACTTCAGAAAACAAAACATAAGACTGCTACTTTAGATGATGATAGGAGATTAACTGTTTCTGACAATTTCGTGTAAGAACAAAATCAGATCTTAGGGGGAGAAGTAAAAAAAACTAAATATTTGAAAAATAAGAAAATAATTAAAATGAGGACATAAAAAAAGCAGTCAATGACTGCTGGAGGAGTGGTGCCCGGGGTCGGAGTCGAACCGACACGGAAGTATAAGTTCCGAGGGATTTTAAGTCCCTTGTGTCTACCAATTTCACCACCTGGGCAAGGTGTACTAAAGTTTGCACTACTTCTTTCGAAGTGGTGCCCGGGGTCGGAGTCGAACCGACACGGAAGTATAAGTTCCGAGGGATTTTAAGTCCCTTGTGTCTACCAATTTCACCACCTGGGCAAACTTTAGTTGGAGGCGCGTTTCAGAGTCGAACTGAACTATACGAATTTGCAATCCGCTGTATAACCGCTTTACTAACGCGCCTCAATTTGGAGCGGGAAACGAGGTTCGAACTCGCGACCCTAACCATGGCAAGGTTATGCTCTACCAACTGAGCTATTCCCGCATCCGATGTGTGCCATTATATAGATTTATTTTTTGATGTCAACAAATTCTTGTTAATTTTTTTATTTTTTTTCATGTGTATTAGCAAGTTATGTAATTTTTGTAGCTAATAATTTATACAAAAACTTTAAAAAATGGCTTTTATTTCACCTTTTGTAAAATCTTATGTCTTACTTTGGTAAATAAAATAATTTACCTCCACCTCATGATAAAATGTTCTTATTGTTGAGGTGCTCTTAATGTCATTTACTCAAAATAATTCTAATTTCAGATCTTCGTTTACAGGTTCGTCTAGATCTTCTGTCTCAAGATTTTCTAATTTTCAAAATGATGCAGTTGAATTAGCTTCTCCTGAAGATACTTTGTCTCAATCATCTGTATCTCAAGATGTATCTCCAAATGCAATGACAGTCAGTGACTTTTTAAAAATAACTGATAATGCTTTAAGAAATTTTGGTAATGCCATTGTAGTAGGTGAGATTAGTGAGCTTAGTAACTATAGACACCTTTACTTTAAGATTAAAGATGAGTTCTCCTCTGTAGACTGTGTGATGTGGTATTCAGCAGTGCAGGCTCTAACTTTTAAACCTGAGATTGGTATGAAAGTAGAGATCATAGGCAATAGTTCTGTTTACCAGAAGACTGGTCAGTTCAAGCTTATGGCCTCATCCATGAGACAAGTGGGCTTAGGCTACATCATGGAGAAGTTGCGCCTCCTTCAAGAGAAACTTCAAAAAGAGGGGATCTTTGATTTACTGCATCGACCTATACCTAAATTTGTAAATACAGTAGGTGTCATAACCTCAAATGAAGGCAGAGTCGTCCATGATATTCAAATGACGATGCAAAGACGTAATGATGCTGTAAATATCATTGTTTATCCTGCAGCAGTTCAAGGTGAAGGTGCTGCTAAGACCTTAATTGAAGCTTTGCATCAGGCTAATGCTGAAAAACGCTGTGATGTGTTAATAATTGGTCGCGGCGGTGGTTCATTTGAAGATCTGTTGCCATTTTCAGACGAAGCTTTAGTAAGAGAAGTAGCTAAAAGTGCTATTCCGATTATTTCAGCTGTAGGTCATGAACCTGATATTGCTTTAACAGATTACGCAGCTGACTTAAGAGCTCCAACACCTACAGCTGCAGCTGAATTAGTAACCTCAATTACAAAGTCTGATCTCTACTCTTTGTTTGATGAATATTTAAGACGTCTTGATAATGCCGTAGATTCAACCTTTGATCTTTATCAGATGAAGCTTGAGAGTGTAGAAAAGAGATTAAGATCTTCAAGTCCTGAAGCTGTAATCGATAATCAGAGAAATCTTTTAATCTATGCTATCTCAGAACTTGAGCATGCAACTGATGCTCTAATCAGTAAAAAAGTACAGCAATTAGATAGCTTAAAGCATAGATTGTCTATGTTTGAGCCTGTAAGTATCGTATCTAAAAAGCAGACAAACTTACTTGGCCTAATCTCAAGACTTGATAGAAGCATTGACAGCTATGTGGCAAATGCAGAAAACAGACTGTCATTTGAAGCTACAGTCTTAAATTTTGATAAGCAAATTGAAAGTTATCATGACAGGCTAAAAAAGAAGCTCAATGATCTTGTTCTGCGCCAAAACAATTGTGATGTACCTTCAAGACTTACAAAGGCTGAAAAGAACTTTGATAACGACTTATCAAAGTTGGAGCTTTTAAACCCACTGTTCATTCTTTCAAAAGGATATTCTGTAACCAAAGACAGTATGGGTAAGATTGCAAAAGTTGATAATTTAAAGATAGGTGACACCATAACCACATTGTTAGATGGTGGCAGTGTAGAATCTACTGTACAAAAGATTTCATTATCAGATAAAGTAAATTCAAAGCTTGTATCAGATAACAGTAAAGATAACAAAAACAGGTAACTTATGTTTTGGGTCGATTTAATAAGTGAGATATAACAGGTGAGAAAGCTAATCTTTATAGTTTTACTATCTCTATCTTGTAGCAGTTTTGCTAAAGAGGACTCTTACTACGAGGAAACTTTAGCTAGAAGCTATACCACGACCGTCATGCGCTATCCAAACTTATGTCAAACTGAGGAGTTTGCTAAAAGTTGCACTTACTTTACAAATTACTATGTAGGCAGATTTGAGCATGATTACATTGGTTATATAACCGATCATTTAGATTTTGATATGTATGAGAGTGATGATTTCACTCAAAGAGAAATTGCAGAGCAAAAGGTAAATCTTGATTACAGAGTGATCCGTAAATACGGCTTTGTATCTGTAATTGCAAGGGTAGTTCAGAACTTTAAAAATAAAGAAGCTAAATATACTGAAGTCTTTAATATCAGCCTCGATAACCAAAAGCAGATCCTCTTTAGAGATTTATTCAAAGATCCAGAATTAGCTGCCATGATCTGCTCTAATGCTATCTATGATCAATTCTCAAAATACAAATACCCATCTTTGTATTTAGTTAAAGCTCAGGTAGAGGTACAACCTAAGAACTTTATGATCCTACCAGACGGTCTTGAGTTTGAGTTCTCTCGTGGTGTCCTGGCACCAGCTAGTGTCAATGCAAGGGTAATAGTACCTTTATCAGAGTTATCAGAAGCTCAGCCTGTTAAAAAATGGTTCCATGCTTTAGATGAAAATGCTAATGATCTTAAGCGTATTGACAGAGTTGATCCTTTAGAAGACGTGGACAAGAACTAGTTTTTATTAAAAAGCTGTAAGCTTAATAAAGCATGAAGTAAAGCTATAGAGCATGATTTGCTTACTGCAACTAACTTACTGTAAATAGCTAAGATCATGTTATAATTCCTGAATATAGTTTTTTAGTAGGTGTTTAATCTTATTTTGAGTTAAACATCGTTGTTTTTAATATCGAGGAACAGAAATGCGTATTATCCTTTTAGGACCTCCAGGTGCAGGCAAGGGCACTCAGGCTCAGAACATCACTAAAGCTTTTAACATTCCACAGATCTCAACTGGTGATATGTTAAGAGCAGCTATCAAAGCTGGTACAGAGCTTGGTAAGCAGGCAAAGGCTGTTATGGACGCTGGTAAGCTGGTTTCTGATGAAATCATCTTAGGTCTTGTAAAAGAGCGTATTGCAAAGGATGATTGCAAGAACGGTTTCTTATTCGATGGTTTCCCACGTACCATTCCTCAGGCACAGGCTCTAGTAGACAACGGTATCGAAATCGACGCAGTTGTTGAGTTACAAGTACCTGATGAGAAGATCGTAAACCGTATGTCTGGTCGTCGTGTTCACTTAGCTTCAGGCAGAACTTACCACATCGTTTACAACCCACCTAAGGTTGAGGGTAAGGACGACGTAACTGGTGAGCCTTTAGTTATCCGTCCTGATGACGAAGAGAGCACTGTACGTAACCGTCTAAAGGTTTACCATGAGCAGACCGAGCCATTAGTAGCTTTCTACAAAGAGTTATCAAAGACTGCTTCAACTAAGTATGTTGCAGTTGACGGTAATCGTGATGTTCAGGTTATCTCAGACGAGATCATTTCTACATTAAAGAAGTAATATGAAAAAAAGCATTAGCCTTACAAGTGCACTATGTTTAGGTTTAGCCTTTGCAACACCAGCTGTTTGTGAAGAAGCTTCACAGGATAAGACAGAGTCTGCAAGTGCAACCTATGATGTAGCTCCAGCAGATGATCCTCAAGAGAACATGATCCCATGTCCTTTTGGTTGGTCTGTAGAGCCTAATCCTAGTCTTGATAATTCTCTTAATTACGTTACTGCTGATGGTGATTTAGCTGTTAGCGTAACCTCATTACATAAGAGTGCAGGATCTTTTGCAACTGCTGAGGCTTATGCTCGTGTTGCTTCAGAACAGATGCAATGCCAGATGCCAACTAACTCTAATATTGTTGAAAAAGGCTGGAGCTTTGTATGTCCTAAAGAAGGTATCGAAGCTATTGTCTATGGTAACGAGAATGAGCTTGTAATGTTGGCAATCTCAGGTAGAAATCCTAATACAGAATCTAAACTTGAGAACTTTATCAAGTTCTTAGCTTATGAAGCAAAGAACAAATAGTCAGACGTTCACAAGTTAGATGTTATTCTTCTGACTAGTTGTACTTCTGGTTAGTTGTTCTTGAACATATTACCAAAATAAAAGCCTGCGCTAGCGCAGGCTTTTTTATGATCTAACTTACAGTTAATCCTGTTTTAGTCCCTTCACACAACTAATTCTCTGTAAATTGTTCTCATAAATCTGAATACCCATATTCAGCACACTTACAGATACAGGTAAGTCTTTTTGTGAGAGTTTGTCGCTTTGGGTAATGGTATTGTGTTCACCTATCTTAAAGAAGATTGGGGCAGCACCAGGTACTAAAAGAGTAAACTTGTCATCTTTAACATAGCCAAATAGCTCGTTATAGCTTACAGGAGCACGCTCGATGATGTCATCACGGGTAAGATCTTCACCTGAGAGAGGAAACTCTCCTGACACGCCTGTAAGTGATAATAGAGTAGGTAACATATCAATCTGACTTACAATTCTCTTATCTACACGAGGAGCTACATCTGGGCTTATGATCAGAGCTGGAATTGAGTAGTTGGTTAATGGGAATGCTCCTATACCACGTACTCTTGAGTCATGATCAGCGATTACTAAGAAAACGGTGTTCTTGTAGTAATCCTCTTTTTTAGCCTGCTCAAAGAACTTGCCTAAAGCATAATCAGCATATTTAGCGGCAGTCAAACGTCTAGGATCATCAGTCTTTACACCATCGATATTGACCTTACCTTCAGGAATATCAAACGGATCATGGAATGAGCTTGAGAAGACTACAGAGCAGAATGGCTGATTGTCTTTTGAGAGTTTTACAAACTTCTCATTAGCTTTTTTGAAAAGATCTTCATCTGATACACCCCATGATGCTACAAACTCAGGATCTTTATAATCCTTTTGCTCAATGATCTCTTCAACACCGTTATTTAAGAAATAGCTTCTCATGCTGTCAAAGTGACTCTCTCCACCATAGATAAAGCTAGTCTTATAGCCTAATCTCTTATAGATAGAGGATAGGGTGGTCAGCTCTTCACGATGCTCTAATTTAACCTGTGAAGCTAAAGGGCTTGGTGGATATGATGCTGTAATTGCCTCTAAGCCTCTTACAGAGCGGTGTCCTGTTGCATACAATCTTTCAAACCACCAGCCGTCTTTCTTTAATTTTTCAAGCTCAGGAGCAATAGGATCACCACCTAAAGACTCAACATAGCGGGCTCCAAAGCTCTCTTCTACGATAACTACTACGTTGCGTTTCTGATTAGGAGTAATACTTGGTGTAATTACCTGATTTATTGGACATGATGCATCTTTGTTCTCAGGCTTTGTAACCTTTGAGAATTTGTCATAGTTATTTAAGACATTGTCTAAGGTGTCAAAAGCATAAATACTTGAGCTCTTAATATCACTGTCAGACATATGTCTTAGAGCATAGAAGACATTAAATGCTGAGTTTACAGGAATAGTGTTACCAAGAGGTGAAGTACAGAAACTAGAATTAGATGGATTCAATGGCTTGTGATCTGTGATAGTACCGCGGATACCATAAGGGATCAGAATGAGTGCTAATACTAGACACAGTAAGCTCTTTTTAACTTTTATGGTTTCATAGTTATGATACAGTTTTGAAGCTAATTTGTAGAAGAGTACAAAGGCTGCAAGACAAATTACAATGCAGAATAATGATTCAACCAAATGTCCATTGACTAAAGTTGAAACAACTTCTTTTGGATAAATTAAATACTCAACATAGATATGGTTAGGTCTTACACCATACTCAATGATAAAAGATGGGGTAGAAACTTCTAATAAGAGCTGAACTGTTATTACTAAACTCAAAAGGAGTTTCTGTAAGACAATAACTGGTTTATAGGCTTTATAAAAAAAGTTTGAGAGTATACAAATCAGGAATACTACTGCATACATTGAGCAGTTAATGGATACATCATAGAGTAGACCGTATTTGTATATATCAAAGATATGTCCTTCAGTGCCCTCAGGATGCCAGATTAAAAGGGCAGTTCTTGAGATCATAAAGAGGACAATTGACAGTACAAAGAAAGTAAGTACTGGGTAGATGCCTTTATTTAATTTTATAGTTGAGATTTTCATATTATTCTAAAAAGATGAAGTTAAAAAACGAACCTTATAAATTCGTCTACTTTGCTTTAGATATGACAATAGCATAATAAGTTCAATCTTTTAAAGATGCAGATTTTGATTTTATGCATTGCCTGAGAATATTGTTATCAAAGCAAAGCTCAAGATTTTAATGAAAAGCGCTTATAAAAGACTTAGAAGGCAGGATTTAAATAAAAAAAGGCGGAATTTCTTCCGCCTAAGCTCTTTTATGAACAAAATCAAATGTTGTGTGAAACTAGCAATTAGTAGTTCTCAGCGTGAACTTCAAAGTAGCTCTGTGGGTGGTTACATACAGGGCATACCTCTGGAGCTGTAGTACCAACTACGATATGACCGCAGTTTCTGCACTCCCAAACAGTTACACCTGACTTCTCAAATACCTGCTTTGCTTTTACATTCTCTAAAAGCTTACGATATCTTTCTTCATGGTGTTTCTCAATCTCACCTACGCCACGGAATTTCTTAGCAAGTTCTGGGAAACCTTCAGCCTCAGCATCTTTTGCCATGGTCTCGTACATATCGGTCCACTCGTAGTTCTCACCAGCAGCAGCTGCTGCTAAGTTCTCTTCGGTGTTACCAATACCACCTAACTCTTTGAACCACATCTTAGCGTGTTCTTTTTCGTTATCTGCAGTCTTTAAAAAGATAGCTGCAATCTGCTCGTAACCTGCCTTTTTGGCAACTGAAGCAAAGTAAGTGTACTTGTTACGAGCCTGTGACTCGCCTGCAAATGCATCTTTTAAGTTCTGCTCAGTCTTAGTACCAGCATATTTATTCATAGTTAGTCTCCTTGAGTCAAATGACTATCGCATGTGTTTTTAATTGTTATCAGAGCATTCTTTGCAAATACCAGTAAGGCTTACAGCGCAACTGTCGACTGTACCTTGTACATTTTTAGCAAAGAGTGTTTGAATCTTATCGTAATCATCCATAAAAACGTCAAATACTCGTTTACACTTCTTACAGTAGAAATGAGCATGTGGCATTGGATTTGGATCAAAATGCGTAATACCATCACCAACGTCAAGTGCCTGAATTTCGCCGATATCAGTAAGAAACATCAGATTTCGGTAAACAGTACCTAAAGACATCTTTGGATGCTCGACTCTGATCTCCTTATACAGCTTTTCAGCTGTTGGATGATCAATACGACCGCATAGATATTCTCTAATTACGTTTCTCTGTTTGCTGTTCCTTCTCTGGAGCATAATTCCATCAGTATTCTTATTAAGAATGATTACTGTTTATATAAATATATTATAGTTATGGTTTTTTAGCTACTGCTATTATCAATAATAATTATCAACAGTGCAATTATCCACAAAACGTGTTGCAAATTGATGTTTCTATCGCAAATTTGCGATGCACTACTCAATTTATTTTTCTTTAAAAGTTTTGTGCTGACAATAGCTAGATGATTTTTGATGAGGTAAATAGGGAGTGTGAAAAAAGACTGTTATAAGCTGTATCTCTCTAGCTTATGTTTAGTTTTCCTTATGCTCTCTTACAAATTTTATGGCCACAAGATATAAAGAGAGCGAGCCTAACATTGCTGCAATACATAAAAAAACATACTGTTGCGCAAATACGTTCGTAATTACGGCACAAATGATAGGTCCTGATAAGTTACCTAATTGCTGTGAGCTGTAGATAAGAGAGTAGGCTTTGGTTTTGTTCTTACTTGCCACATGTTTTGCTGTAATTGAGTGTACCGCTGGAGCTATAGCACAGATACACAGTCCAAAACTAAACTGTAGCAGTGCAAAGATAGAAATGTCTTTTACAAAGGTCTGAACAAGGTAGGTTATAGCAGCTCCTAATGAGCTTACAGCTAAGATATTTAGATAGCTGTACTTATTGCCATATGATCCCCATAAAGGAGAGGCAATGGCACCTGCTATACCACTTAGAGCAAACACAAGACCTGACATTACGATAGGATCTTTATATTCAGTAAGTGAGATTACATAGGTTGACAGCATTGGTACTACCATCATGATGGACATAGCGTTGATAAAGATACAGCATGAGAGTGACTGAATTACAGGATCTTTTAGTAAAGGGGTAAAGCTGTTGTCAGCTGTTGCAGTTTGATCCTCTGTCTCTTCTTTTTTTACTTGAGGCTCTTTTACTACAAAGATGTTTAAAAGTGAGGTTATGGCAGTTACAACCATTACAATAAAGAAACACTCTCTTACGCCTGTAATTTCACTTATCACACCGCCGATAACAGGTCCGATGATGGTACCTGTAAGGTTAGCACTTTGAATAAAGCCCATGGCTTTACCGGTCTTATTTGAGCTTTGCAACTCTGAGACTAAGCCTAAAAAGGCTGGAGTCATACCAGAGGCTAATCCCTGCAGAGCTCTTGATAAACACAGCTCAATAGCATTAGTTGAGAGATAACAGCATAGATATGAAATACATAAAATAACCGATACTCTTACGAGCATGGTCTTTTTACCGTAGATATCAGCAAATTTTCCCCAGACAGGAGATGCGAACATGCTGACAATAAAGGTAATGGAATATGCAGTAGCAGTGTAGATGCTAAGGTAGTCGTCAGGACAGTTCAATTCATCCTGAAGATACAGAGGTAAAAAGGGCATTACCAGTGTATTAGAGCTGCTTAAAAGCAGCATGTTCAGGGTAAGTACGATTAAAGTTAACTGTCTTAAATTCATAAGACATAATTATAGGCAATTGAGAGCTCAATTGCCTTAATAATTTACAAAATTTGACATATAAATGTTCTTAAGCTAAAAATAAAGTAGGCTTCAAACGGCACTGTTTCAGGCTTCCGATGATGAATGAAATAGTGCTTTTTAATGTCTTCAAATCTCTAATTTTGTCTTTAGACTGATGCG
>Ga0256405_10004315_pt1 | contig 26960 bp, 24 predicted proteins | sample RumenRJG_02DNA_FD_189096 | JGI IMG/M metagenome (GOLD analysis project Ga0256405, IMG submission 189096) | Bovine rumen microbial communities from Lethbridge, Alberta, Canada - RJG_02 | ecosystem: Host-associated > Mammals > Digestive system > Stomach > Rumen | place: Canada: Alberta... | reverse complement strand
GCTAACGGAGTGGGCCATCATGCCCAGCCCCGAAACGGCTCATTACCGCTACACGGAGCCGTGGCCGTCGATGCACTGGACGCTCGGAAGCGAGAAACAGACCGTCTGCGGCTACCAGTGCCAGAAAGCCACGTGCCACTGGAGGGGTCGTGACTTCGTGGCATGGTTCACGTCGCAGATTCCCCTGAAGTCAGGGCCGTGGAAGTTCGGCGGACTGCCAGGCCTCATCATGAAGGTCTATGACACCCGGCACGTCTATACGTGGGAGGCCGTCGGCGTGGAGAACGGCTCGTTTCCCATCTACCAGCCCGAGGAGCGCTACTACAAAAAGAGCACCCGCGAGAAGGTGTGGAAGATGCAGGGCGAGTGGAACCGCCGCTTCAACGAACTCTCCGGCATGCTCGATTTCAATTTCCGTCCCAAGACGCAGCGCTATCCATACGACCCGTTAGAGTTGGAATAACAAAACGCATAACTATATGAACAAGAAAATCATCACCCTCATCATCACCCTCGCCGCTGTGTGCGGTGGGGCAAGTGCACAACAGAAGCAGAGCACGGCCACACGTCCGCGAATGGTGGACTACGGCGTAGTGAAAGCTACCGTGATTGGCACAAGCAACATCCGCATACTCTATGCCTTCAATGCCAAGGACTTGAAGGACGAGGACACATGGATAGACTGCGGTCAACTGCTTACGGACAAAGGCATGACGCAGTACGCCAGCCACTTCCTGGCCGAGAACGACGAGGCCCTGCGGCAGTGGCTAAAGGCCAATCCCCACAAGACGTACTATCCCAATGCACTCAAGTTGAAAGGTTTCCGAAAGGATATTTGGTCGGAGTATCAGTACTCACAAATATTCGTCCGTGGCAAAGAACTGACCGAGTGGGCAGTGATGCCGGCGGCAGAGTTTAACCAATACCGCTATAAAGAGTCGTGGCCGTCGATGCAGTGGACACTCGGAAACGAGAAGCAAAACATCTGCGGCTATCAGTGCCAGCGGGCCACCTGCCACTGGCGCGGACGTGACTACGAGGCATGGTTCACGTCAGCCATCCCCATGAAGTCCGGCCCGTGGAAGTTCGGCGGACTGCCGGGACTCATCATGAAGATTTACGACACCAAGCACCTCTACACGTGGGAGGCCGTCAGCGTGGAAAACGGCTCATTCCCCATCTACCAGTTGGAGGAGCGTTTCTTCAAGGACAGCGACCGCAAAAAAGTCCTGAAGATGCAGCGCGACTGGAACGTGAAATACAACGATCTCTCTGGCCGCATGTATAACGGCACCATGCAGGTGCGCACAGAACGCTACCCCTTTGAACAGTTAGAATTAGAATGAGCAATATGAACAAGAAAATCATCACCATCATCTTCGCCCTCGCTGCCACGTCGGCATGGGCACAGAGAGAAGTAACCATCACGGGCGACGTGAAAGACGGATTCCTGAAGACTCCGCTGACCGATGCCCATGTGTCAATATGCAGAGCCGACAGCAGCGTGCTGGCCGATTCGTTAAAGATGACCATCTACATGCGTAGCGACAGACCTTTTCTGGCCGTGTATTCGGCGAAAGTGACGACGGACGCGAACACCGTGCTCGTTCATACTTGGAAGGAAGGCTACGACGATGTGTGGCAGCGGGTGAGCATCGGCAAAGAGACAGAGGTGGAGGTGCCGACGATAGAGATGCGCAAGATGCGGGAACTGAACTTGAACGAAGTTGTTGTGAAAGCCACCCGTGTAAAGATGTTCTACCGGGGCGACACCATCGTCTATGATGCCACGGCGTTCAAACTGCCCGACGGTTCAATGCTCGATGCGCTGATACGACAGATGCCGGGTGTGACGCTGAACGAGGCGGGCGAGATATTCGTGAACGGACGCAAGGTGGATGAATTGCTGCTTGGTTCGCACTCGTTCATGCGAGGCAACAAGAAGGTACTGATGGAGAACCTTCCGTACTACACCGTGCAGAACATCAAGGTCTATGACAAGCAGTCGGACATGAGCAAGGCACTGGGCTACGACGTGGATCCGAAGAAGTTTGTGATGGACGTGAACCTGAAACAGGAGTACCAGCGCGGCTACATCGCCAATGTGGAGGGTGCCGTGGGAACTGAGGACAGATGGCTCGGCCGTGCCTTTGCCCTCGGCTTCAGCGACCATTACCGCTTCACGCTATTAGGAAACCTGAACAATGTGAACGAGAGCCGCCACATCGGGCAGTCGGGCAACTGGACACCCGCCACGATGCCGAAGAATATGCTCACGACCAGAAGCGTCGCGGGAGAAATAGACTACCATGCCAAAGAAGACAAGGTGAAGAACAACCTGACGGTCTCCTACACCTCAACAACCGACGTCAGCGAGTCAAGAAGCCGCTATGAGCAATTCCTGCAGGGGCTTACGCCCACGTCGCTGACCGAAAGCAGCAACCGCACGGGCAGCCGGACGTGGAATGCGCACAATGAGTTCACGCTGACCAAGCCTTTCTGGCTCTATGCGGTGGCCGACTTCCGATATTCCAAAAATCACGGCGCGTTCAGTTCCATGTTCGACCAATGGACTGACAGCCTGACGGCCTCGCAGCTGAGTCGTGGCTTCAACGAGGGGACGGCATGGAGCGGAAGCATGGAGGCGCAGGGTGCATTCAATGTGGAAAAAAACAGAAACGTATGAACTTCTACGTCAGGGCAGAGCAACGTGAGAACGAGTCGGAATCGGCCATGAGATACAGCACACGGCAATACGTGAATCCGCAACAGACCGTCCAACACAACGTGGACGACATCAGCAACCGCACGACATCGGTCAGTGGGTTTTTGAATTACATGATGCCGCTATCCAAGAGTGTAAATATGCGCTTGGGCGAAAATTTCAATCTGATGCGCACCGATGCTCACGACTACCTGTACCATCCCGACACGCTGCTGTTGGCCTCTCAAATAGACGCATTGACGGCCATCACCGACTTCAACAACTCATACGACAGCCGGACAAACTTAGCAGAGAACTCGGTCAGCCTCTCGTTCTATGGCGATGGAAAATACAAGTTGGCTCCCAACAGCCCATTCACCATCAACTATCAACGCTGGAGCGTGGATATCAGCGTCCCCATACGCCACGAATCGCTCGACTATCAGCGGGGCCGTCTTGACACACTCGCTACACAAAATACTCTGTTCGTTAATACTTCCGCTTCTTTCAGACATGCCTCGGAAAGCGGCAAGCATGATTTCAGAATCCATGCCAGCCACAAGCGCAGTGCTCCTAATCTCTCCGACCGCATCACCTATCGCGATGACAGCCAGCCGCTCGTCGTCAAGCTGGGCAATCTCGACCTCAAGAGCTCCGTCACCTCCAACTTCGGCATAGACTATTCGAACAAGGCGGGAAAGAACCAACAGCAATGGCATGTGGGAACGTCAGCCGACATCTACCACCGGCAGACGGCGCAGTCGGCGAGCTACGACCCCGTGAGCGGCGTCTATACCTACAAGCCGATGAACGTCAGCGGAGCATATCGTCTGAATGCCAAGTTCGACATCAGCCGCGCCATCGACAAGAACCGCTACTGGACGTGGCAGACCAACGCCGATGCAGGCTATCATCACTCCATAGACCACGCCATGCTCACGGGCATGACGGCGAGCGAGGAGAACATTGTCAACACCCTGACGCTGCACGAAGGCGCCTACATACAATATAATAAAGGTACGCTGAACATCCGCGCTACGGGCGACATCCGCTGGCGGCACTCGGAGGGCAAGATGTACGACTTCGAGACGCTCAACGCCACCGACTTCCAGTACGGCCTCTCTGCACGCTACACCCTGCCGCGCATCAACACGACGCTTTCAGCCGACGGCAACATGTACTCGCGTCGCGGCTATGGCAGCAGCGAACTGAACACCGACGACTTCGTGCTGAACGCCTCCATCAGCCAGCCGTTCTTCAAGGGCAAGCTCATCGCCCGCATCGAAGCCTTCGACCTGCTCCACCAGCTCAGCAATACGCAATACTCCGTGAACGCCCAGGGCCGCACCGAAACATGGTACCGCTCCCTGCCGCACTACGTCATGGCGCATCTGGTGTATCACTGGAATAAGAATCCGAAGAAGAAGTAAATAACCCCATAAAAACATTTATCAACATGCAAAAGATTTTAGTGATGATGATGACCTTCGCGCTGACGATAGCAGCGCAGGCACAACAGTATGACGGCATCAACACCTACACTTACGACTACGGTCTCAGCGGCCGCACTACGATGCTCCGCGCCACGTTCAAACTATGAACATTACTTGATTTCAATAACGCAGTAAAGTTCTTGGCTGAGCCAAGCGGCGAAGCCGAGCGAAACAAAGTAATTTTTGTTCAAGACCTATAGGCAACTCGTTACAGGAGGGTATTCTTGGAGGTTATATTATTGGATCCAATGGAAATACACATAGAAAGCAATCTCCATCACAATTGTTATGATAGACAGAAGGGATAATGAGCCTACAACGTAAAACAGTTTCGTAGAAATCCATACGCCTTCGTTGTTCATCACAATGTCAGTAAGTCTGTGACTCTGCTTCTGCCATAGAACTTCCTGCTGTTTGTATTGGTCGGCAAGCATCTGTTTCTCCTGTTCCATCCATTGGTTATGGAGTTTTTGCATCTTCTCGTGTAAGATACAATTCATCATAGCAGTATGCTTTCTGCTATAAAAACTGCATTTAGAACCTTTAGGGGAAAAATAATCATCGAAAACCTTGCAGGAAAGAATTAAAAACCGTACCTTTGCACCGCTTTTCAGGAAAGACAGGGTCTTTCAACAAGGTTAATGATGGATGGCGAGATAGCTCAGCTGGTTAGAGCGTCGGATTCATAATCCGAAGGTCAAGGGTTCAAGTCCCTTTCTCGCTACAAAAAAAACGCTGCGAATCATTACGATTCGCAGCGTTTTTTTGTTTATGCTCTGGTACTATCATTTCACATTAAACGCTTCACACTTCACTTTTATTGCCTTTTAAGGTTTCGTTCAGCATCCATACGGAGGAAGATGAACAGAAGAATAGTGAATCCCCACAGCGATGAGCCGCCATAGGAGAAGAACGGCAAAGGAATACCAATGACTGGAGTGAGTCCTAGCACCATACCAATATTAATAAATAGGTGGAACAGGAATATGCAACAGACGCTGTAGCCATAGACTCTTCCGAGAGTGTCGGGCTGACGTTCGGCCAATGCTATAAGCCTCCAGATAAACAGCAGGAAGACTATCAGCACTCCCGCAGATCCCAAAAAACCTTCTTCCTCACCAACAGTACAGAAGATAAAGTCTGTGTCCTGCTCAGGCACATACTTGAGTTTGGTTTGTGTGCCGTTAAGAAATCCTTTCCCCAGAAATCCACCTGAGCCAATAGCAATTTTTGCCTGATTGACATTATAACCTGCCTGTTTGGGGTCGTCCTTCTTACCAAGTAGCACCTCAATACGTATTTTCTGGTGTGGTTCCATGTGATCGAGGATTGTGTCGGAGAGATAGAAGAAAGACGTGGAGAGAAGAGCAAATCCTGCAATCAGTGCATAACGGCTATAATGATGATGTATGGCAAGACCTATAAGCAGCAATATCTGCATGATACAGACAAGGAGAAGGACCTTGCTCACATCAAACGGAATGACGAAGAAACTGAAAAGGAATGCCAGTAGCGACACGCCTCCACCGACATACATCATGAATCTGAGTGCAAAACGGTCACTGCAGAAAAGCCAGGTCATAGCAATAGTGAATATCTGTGCTATGAGCAGAACCGAGAACTCGCCTATGCATACAGGCATTGAATCCATATATGCATCATTGTAGCGTATGCCTACGACAAAATATAGCACACAGGCAAATGCCGTGAAGAGCAGCGATCCGGTCATGCCCTCACGATAGAGAACAAGGAAAAAAGTGAGATAGACAAGTGCCGAGCCTGTCTCCTTCTGCATGATAATAAGCAGCATAGGGAACACTATCATCGCAACGACCTTGACAAAGTCCTTTGTACGGTTCATCGAGAAGCCGTAGGTATCCATCACCTTGGCAATGGCAAGTGCCACGGCGAACTTGGCAAACTCTGCCGGCTGCAGTTTCACGGCACTGCCTATAGGAATCCACGACCGTGAGCCTTTGGTGTCGGGAGCAATGAAAATGGTGGCAATAAGCAGCAGAATCATCACCGTGTACATGAAATAGGCAGACATGTCATATACTCTTTTCTCTATAAAGAGCAACATAGCGCCTAAAACAATGCTTGTGGCAATCCAGATGATCTGCTTGCCGCTGTTGCTGCCAAAGCCGAACACATCCGGTGAAGAAAAATCATAGCTCGCTCCGCACACACTGAACCATCCCCATGTTACCAACACGAGGTAAAATCCAATGGTAATCCAGTCGAGCGACAGGAATATGCCTTTATTTCCTTGTTCTGATTCGTTCACGTTTGTGAGTTTTTAAGTTTTTGAGTTTTTAAGTTCTTAAGTTCTTTCTGCGGCGGAAGCGCAGACCACACTACCTATCCTGAGGATTGTTCTCCCCCTTGGGGGAGTTAGAGGGGGTCCCTGCTTTTCTTATTTTCCTCTCTCTTTCGTTCGCGTTCGGTGCGGACATCGTAGTTGATATGGCGTTCCTGGAAAGACTTGGCTTTTGCCTCACTTGCAGGCGAGAGTTCACCGTTGATATACTGTTCCATCATCAATGCACCGATTGGCACACCGTAGGTCGCACCCCATTTCCCGTTTTCTACATACACACAAATGGCAATTTTCGGATTATCCTTCGGTGCAAAGCCCATAAAGGCGGAGTGGTCTTGTCCGTGTGGATTCTGTGCTGTTCCCGTCTTTCCGCAAACCTCGTATTCAGATGTGTTTGCACCACGGCACGTACCACCAGTTACTGCGTTCCGCATACCGTTGACCACAACGTTGTAGTATGAGGAGTCAACCATTGTGTAATGGCGTGTCAACAAACTATCAGGCAATGTTCCGCCTTTCACTTCCTTCACCACATGAGGAGTGATGTAGTAGCCGCGATTGGCGATAGTGGCACCGAGGTTGGCTATCTGCAACGGAGTAAGCAGCACTTCTCCCTGACCTATGGCGATAGAAATGACAGAAAGCGGATTCCACTGTGCATGGAAAGCCTTGTCGTAATAGACTGCATTAGGAATAAGTCCACGAGATTCTCCTGGCAAGTCAACACCGAGCTTGTAGCCGAAGCCCATCGAGACCATATAGTCCTTCCAGCGGGTCATGGCCTCCTGAAGAGTAGCATACTTTGTACGGTTGGAGAGCATATAATAGAGTCCCCAGCAGAAATATCCGTTGCATGAAGTTGCGATAGCAGGAACCAAAGGCAATGGCGAACCATGACCGTGGCATCCCACCTTCATACCTTTGAAGCGGAATCCTCTTGAACACGGGTATGCAGTTTCAGGAGTGATGATTCCCTCCTGCAGGAAAGTAAGTGCCTGAGAAGTCTTGAACGTAGAGCCAGGAGGATAAGTACCGAGAATGGCACGGTTAAGCATTGGTTTGAGCGGGTCGGAACCAAGTTCCTTATACAGTTCGCGGCGGGTACTGCCTTCAAGACGTCGAGGATCGAAAGTAGGCGAAGACACCATACAGAGGATTTCACCTGTGGAGGGTTCGATGGCAACAATAGCACCAAGTTTGCCTTCCATCAGTCTCTCACCCAACGCCTGCAGTTTTATGTCAATACTGAGAGTCAGGTCACGTCCGGCTACGGGACGTCGGTCAAATGCACCGTTCTTATAATGTCCCTGAATACGTCCGCGAGCATCTCGCAGAAGGATTTCCACTCCTTTCACTCCTCGCAGATCTTTTTCGTAAAAACGTTCCACTCCCTGTTTACCGATATTATCACCAGGAAGATAGTAGCCCTCCTCGTCGTTCTCGATATCATAAGGCGACACTTCGCTCACATCACCGAGCACATGAGCCAGATTCGGATATTCATAGCGGCGGGCTGTGCGCTCACGTATATAGAAACCGCGGAAGCGGTAGAGTTTTTCCTGAAACAGCGCATAGTCACGCTGTGATATCTGAGGCATGAAGAGCTGCTGAGTATAGGAAGAATATCCTGGATTCTTATTGACGTCGCGGATATCTGCCATACGCTTGTTGAACTGCTCACGCGTCATGTTAAGCGTATTGCAGAAGTCAAGAGTGTCAAGTTTGGACATCTCTCGTGTAACAACCATGATGTCATAGGCTGGCTGGTTGAAAACAAGCAGTTCGTTGTTGCGGTCGTATATTGCTCCTCGTGAAGGATATAGCACATTGTGGAAGAACGCATTGTTGTTGGCGCTCGTCTCGTAGTCACTGGAAACAAGTTGGAGGAATGCAAGCCGTATGATATAGCAGGCGACAATAGCCAATGCTATGCCGCCTATAACATACTTGCGAGTATTTAGAATCTGAGATGACACTATTCTAATGCAGTTATCCTCAAATTATAATTATCTATATCCAGTCTTTACCCCCACCCTTCACTGGATTCTTAATCAGTTCCACAAACAGAATGATTACAAATGCCAGAGAATGGCCAAAGAGCAAACCTATAAGTGTCTGTTGAAGATGAGCCAGGGTAAAGGCATCGAGTGCATAGAACACGATGTGGAAAATGAGAAATGTGAAATAGGTGTAAAAGAGGTAGCGAGCCACACCCATACTTCGCATCGACGGAACAAAATCATCATCCTGGTCGTGAGGAGTAAACAGATTCAGCAGGGCAGGCTGAATCATCGCAAGAAACGTACATGATGCCATTCCGATTCCCATTGTATTGGAAAACATGTCGTGCACCAGTCCGATGGAAAATCCCCACAAAAGCAAAGCCATGCGTGATGAGTTACGATGGAACTTCATAGTCAGGTACACAAGCAGTATGGGAGTACCATAGCCCAGAAGATGTACATTATTGAGCACAGCAATTTGTGCCACCAATAGCAGTAGCATCCTAAACGCCCGTCTTATTATTACTATACTCATGTGCTCAAGGTTGTATTGAATCGGTCTGTAGTTCCAGCAGATGTCGTTCCTCGTTGGTATAGTCGGTAATCACTGAGACATTGCGCAGAGCCTTGAAGTCTGTACTCAACTTCACCGTGAGGCTGTAAGACATGCCATCGGGGGAGTCCCCTATCTTGATGACCTTACCCACAGGGATACCCTCTGGGAATATGTCTGAATAGCCGTTTGTCTCAACAATACTGCCAATTTTCACTGTGCTGTGACGAGGCACACCATTCATATACGAGATGTTTGGGCTGCCATACTGCCACTGCATTGTACCGAAGAAATGGGTTGAGTCGAGTCTGCAACTGATTTTTGAATTCTCGTTAAGCAAAGGCAAAACAATGGCGTAGTGTTCGGAGACAGTATAGACTACTCCTACCACACCGCTTGAACAAACCACAGCCATTTCCTCAGCCACACCGTCAGCCTTTCCGCGGTTAATGGTAATCAGGTTCTTCGCACGATGGAGCGTAGAACTAATCACCTTTGCCCCAATTGTGTGATATGTGGAACGGATGCCATTCAGGAATTCGGTTGTGTCGGCAGCAGTTGCCTTCATGTCAGCAATATAAGTCTTGGCAGCTACCAATTGAGATCTAAGCTGCTCGTTTTCCTTCTCAAGAATCTCGTTCTCCTCCTTGAGGTGGAAATACGAAGTGAAATCACTACTAAACTGGTTGATGCTACCTACCACCGAGTTTGCAGTTGAGAAGAACACACTTCCCTGATAACTGTTGTATTCAAATAGCAAAACAAGGCTGACGACCTCGAGAACGAGGAACACCAGCCAATAAAGGTATCGCTTAAGGAAATCCAACAGATTGCGCATTGCAACAGTTTTATCGTTTCAGGAATGAGAAATTCTTTACATTGTTGAGAGCGATTCCTGTTCCCTTTGCAACGCTATGGAGTGGATCATCCGCTACGTGGAATTGAATTTTGATTTTATCAGTGAGACGTTTAGCGAGTCCGCGCAACTTAGCACCACCACCAGTAAGCCAAATACCATTCTTCACGATGTCGGCATAGAGTTCTGGAGGAGTGTTTTCAAGAGCGCTGAGGACAGCAGTCTCGATTTTTGCGATGGTCTTGTCGATACAGTGAGCTATCTCCTGATAAGTTACCGACACTTCCATAGGCAGAGCCGTGATGCGGTTAGGACCATGAACAACGTATGGTTCCGGAGCTTCTTCCAATTCGGGAAGCACAGCACCAACGCTAATTTTAATACGTTCAGCCATACGCTCACTGACCTTCACATTGTGCTGACGGCTCATGTAGTCCTGGATGTCTGCTGTGATTTCATCACCTGCAGTACGGATTGAGTTGTTGGTAACGATGTTGCCAAGTGAGATGACAGCGATTTCTGTAGTACCACCACCTATATCCACAATCATGTTGCCTTCAGGAGCAATGACATCAAGGCCAATACCTATAGCTGCAGCCATTGGCTCGTAAATCATGTAGACATCACGTCCGCCTGCATGTTCTGCACTGTCACGAACAGCACGAAGTTCAACTTCAGTTGCACCACTTGGGACTCCAATCACCATACGCAGAGACTGAGAGAAGAGGTGATGACCCATGTTGACCATACGGATAAGTCCGCGCATCATCTGTTCGCATGCATAGAAGTCTGCAATCACACCGTCGCGCAGAGGGCGGCATGTGATAATGTTCTCGTGAGTCTTCTCATGCATCAGTTTTGCCTTTGAACCCACCGCAATCATCTTCTTTGAAGTGCGGTCAAGAGCTACAACTGAAGGTTCGTCAACAACCACCTTGCCATTTACGATGATAATGGTGTTGGCTGTGCCGAGGTCCATCGATATATTTTGTGTTAAACTAAAAAAACCCATAAATAAATGAAGAGTTAAAAATGAAGAGTGGAGGATTATTATCGCAATAACTATTTACTGTTTCTCAAACCAAGCGTGGATAGCAGTATCGTAGTGTGAGCTTACTGCAAAAGCCTGGGTAGCGAACCAACGACGCTGTTCAAGAGTAGTCTGTGCACCCTGTTCCTTCACCATCTTAAGCAGAGGTGCATACTCAGCCTTGCTTGGAACGATAACTACATCGTTGAAGTTCTTGGCTGCAGCACGGATGAGGGAGATACCGCCTATGTCGATTTTCTCGATAATAGCAGCTGCATCGTCAGTGGAAGCAACAGTTTGCTCAAATGGATAAAGGTCTACGACAACGAGGTCGATTTCTGGTATTTCGTATTTAGCCATCTCTGCCTGATCGCTTTCAAGAGCGCGACGTCCGAGGATTCCTCCGAATACTTTTGGGTGAAGAGTCTTCACACGTCCTCCGAGGATTGAAGGATAAGTAGTGAGGTCTTCTACTTTGCTGCAAGGAAGGCCAAGGCTTTCAATGAAAGCATGAGTACCACCAGTACTGAGAAGCTGCACACCTTCAGCATGCAGAGTCTGCAGGAGTTCATCGAGTCCGTCTTTGTGAAAGACAGAGATAAGCGCTGTTTTGATTTTTTTCATTTCGTTCATAGTCGTTCCGTGGATTTAACCGCGTTTCGGCACGACCGCAATGGAAGTCTTTTTAATATCCTTTTGGAAGGCGTTCCATTGTTGTCTGTCCTAAAAATCGCTAAACCTAAAAAATAATACTTTGGAATTTGTTTTGAACTGCAAAGTTAGCAATTTTAAACGAGACAGAATTTGTATTTCAATAGTTTTTTTAATTCTCTCCCATTATTTTTTTTGATAATATCATAAACAAGAGTTTATGAGTTATCGTCCAAGCCAGTTTTCAGGATTAAGTCGTGCACGGGTTGACAATGTACGAAGTTGGAAATGCAGTACATAGTTTCCAGTATCGTCCTGACCTACAACACCCAGATTCTGTCGGGCTGAGACTTTTGCCCCCTTGCTGACACTGACGCTCTTAAGTCCGCTATACACACTGATATAGTCACCGTGACGCAGCATCACAATGTAATGTCCTCCATACTGGAATATTGACGACACATCACCTGAGAACACGGCACGTGCCTGTGCTCCCTGCTGACCTCGAATATCTATACCCTTGTTGTCAAGAGTCACATCCTTAAGTCCTGCGACTCTGTACTGGCCAAAATGACCGACAATGCTGTAAGGACCTGTTATAGGCATAGGAAGACGTCCCTTATTAGACAAGAATGTATTTGAGAGCTTGGTGTCTGCTGAATTGTCTACCCATGTGGTTTCACTTCGAGTTGCGCTACTTGCCACAGCACTCTCTGCAGCCTTCACTTCAGTGGTTGCAGTACGCACTGCCGCTGCTGCCCGCTCCTCGTTTATACGTGCAGCATCACGTTCGGCTTTGGTTTTTGCAGCGCGAGCAGCTTCCTCAGCTCTGCGTTTTTCCGCTTCTGCTCGTTCACGGGCTGCCTTGGCTTCAGCAAGACGTTTAGCTTCTGCTGCGCGGCGGGCTTCCTCAGCCTTACGTGCAGCCTCCTCACGACGCTTACGTTCTGCTTCCGCCTTACGGCGAGCTGCCTCCGCCTCCTCACGGATAATGCGGTCGATTTCCGCATTAAGCGCCAACTCCCTCTTCTGCAACGCTTTGATTTGCGATTGCACGTTATCCAGGTTTTTATTGAGGAAGTCCACTTTCTTCTTCTGATCCAAACGTGCAGTCTCAAGTTTGCGTTGATGAGAGGCTACTGAGCTGCGTTTGCTCTCCAGTCTTGCCTTGGATTCAAGCAGTTGGTTCTGTAGTTCCCTAACCTGTCGCTGCTTTTCCTTGATAATCTCTCCCTGAGCACGTTGGAAAGCAGAATACTCCCTCACATATCTCGCTCTACGCACTGCCTGCTGCAGAGATGATGCAGAGAAAATAAACATGAGTTTCTGTTGCACTGTCTTGTGTCGATGCAGATAGACCAAAGCCTTGGCATAATTGGATTTCTTGTCTGCCAGTTCTGCCTTCAACGAGTCAACCTGACGATTAAGAACGGAAACTCTGGTGTTGAGAGTGTCAATATCGTGATTGAGAGTGTCAATAACGAGTTTTACTTCACTGATATTATGGTCAAGAATAAGCACTGAGTCAAGACTCGAACGGATAGACTTATTGAGTCTCAGGGCCTCCTGCTGCTGTTGCTTGCGTTTCTTTTGTGTTGCAGCCTGTTCGTTGCGCAACTGTGTCTTCTTGTCAACCTTAGTTGTTCGAGTTGTCTTACGTGTAGTGGTTTTCTTACCCTTTGTCTGAGCAAAGAGTGCAGTAACACAAAAAACGGTGATCAATATAATCAGTATGCGCTTCATTGTACTATTTCAAAATCATTTAACCAGTGATTGAAAAATCTTTTCAGGATTGGCTTTGGTGTATTTGGAAGGCACAGTGGAGCGGGTTACCCAATCTGTTGCATTGTGAACAGAAGAGAGGCGAAGAGCCAGTGTGCCCTGCTTTGAATCCATCGTAAATTTAAGAGTAATCTGACGTGGGAAAGAACTACCCTCGAACGCTGAGAAGTCTGCATAGCTGGTTGAGAACTGCGCGTTGGAGTTATTGTTTCCCCATATCGAAGTTTGAATCAGACGTCCGTTGTCTGCCTGTGTAGTAAAATCGTACGAGAGTATTTCATCGCGGAAGGTCATATTGACTTTTTCCTCACTACGGTTTGTTCCGGCTGTCGAACGAGTATAGGTAAAAGCATCAGCGCGTGGCTGTTTCTCTCCAGGCTGGAACACTTCGTTCCAGAAAAGGGACTGAAGTGAATAGAAGTCAAGGTTTGCACGGCTTAGGAATCCCACATCACTGTATGGAACATCGATATACTGTTTGTTGAAACGGTCAATGATAAGCACTTTGTTGGTAGTAAACTCCATTCTGCCTATTTCAGTAACTCCAATCAAAGGATCCACAACTGAGAGTTGGATTACATCGTCGCGCTTCATTTTCAGGGAGCCACTGGTAGACAGCGACTTACTGCCAACAGAAATAGTCAGCTTAACCTTCGCTGTAAGATGTGTCTGAGTGCTGTGGTTCTTTACCACCTTCTCCAGATAGTTCTTAGCAGAGAATGTGGTTCCGGAATCCGTATCGGAGCCACCCTTAACTGATGATCCGGTGCTACGACAAGCGGTCAGTATGACAATTGTCAATAAGAATGCCAATATGGATAGTTTCTTCATTTCTTCTTCGGTTCAAAGTATTTTCTTTTTCTGATTTTCTCACTGATAATATCAACATTATGTCCTAAATCCAAGGCTTGCTGCCACAGTTCCACAGCACGTTCAATCTGCCCGCACTGAGCATAGATATCTCCTGCATGCTCCACCAGACCGGCATCGTCAGCAGAGATGCTGTCACCCAGAATCGTCATTACGGAATCTATCATCACCTTGGCTTCAGAATAACGTCGTTGCTGGAAGAGTACCCATGCATAAGTATCAAGGTATGTGGCATTCTCCGGTTCCTGGTCAATGGACTTCTTGGACATAGCCTCAGCCCGTTTCAGGTCTTTTTTCAACAAAGAAAGATAATAGGCATAGTTGTTGAGAACAAGAGGGTCATCGGGACGCATGATGAGACAGGTGTCGTATGACTGGAAAGCTCGCTCGTCGTTGTCTATCATGTGATAAATATCACCACTGACCGCATACATATTATATACTACCTGGTTGTTGCTCTTAGTGTCAGTAAGTTTAATTCCCTGCTGAATGGCATTAAGAGCATCCTTATACTTATCCTGCTGGAAATATGCTATTCCAAGGTAATAGTAATAAATCAAGTCGGTCGAACCATAATCCACAGCTGTGCGACACAGACGTATAATTTCGCTCGTATCGCTTTCTTCTACTGCATAGATGAGCAGTTGGCTTCTTGCGTCTGCGACCTCCGGATCAATCGCCAGAACCTGTCGGAGAACTGGTTTAGTAGCACTTGAAGGTGCACCATTGGTAATCATATAGCGTGCACAGAGTTCTGCCACACGGCTGTCTTCCTGCGGTGCGGCAAGCATCTGACGGAAAAGCGGCATAACCTGTGCCGTATCCACCTGCTGCTGCAAACTCTGGTATGTAATGCTCTGAATGAGATGGAAGCGTGTTTCGTAGTCAAGACGATTATTGGTTACGAGACGTTCGAGCGTATTCTGATACAGAGAATCGTTATTCTGCTGCTGATAATACGAAGCGAGCGAAAGCAGCAGATTCACGTTGTCTGGTTCTTCCTTCTCCAACTTACTATACACTTCGTATGCTTTCTCTGGTTTTCCGTCATCGAGATAAAGGTCACCGATAAGCACCCTGTAGCGCAAGTCATTGGGATATTCCTCTGCCAAGGCATTCATTTCGGCAAAAGCGCGTTTCATATCCTTCATCTGGGCGTAGATACGGAACTTCTCCGTTGATAGCATTTCGCTCTTGCCTTCCAGAAGTTCTATGCGGTCTAGAGTCTTGACAACATGCTGGAAGTCATCCTTCTTCTTGTACATATCGACAAGCATGAACAGCACCTCACTCTTGCGAGGATATTGCTTTGCCATACTTTCCAGCTGAAGAATGGCATCGGAATCACGTTTCTGGTTTACATAAAGATTCACCAACGCCTGCTTGATGTAATAGTTTCCTGTATCCAAAGACGCAGCTTTCTCCATCAGCACAGTTGCAAGTGAGTCGTTGTGCATATAGTGGGCATAGTTTGACAACTCGTATAATGCCCCCACATGATTGGGATTGAGATAGAGAGCGTGTGAGAAGAGTTCGTAAGCCTGATCATAATCACGCCTAAGTTGAAGACGCACACCCTCAAGGAAAAAGGCTTCCGCTTTCTCGTTAGCTGTACGAGGTTCAACATTGTCCTGTGCCTTACCTGTTGTAACCCCCAACAGAATAAGACAAACTACGACGAGCCACTTTCTTATATGTAAATATGATTTTTTTTTCAACTTTTCGACTATTTATTTCTGCGGTAAAACCGCAAACGGCCTCTTACACTCCTGTATGTCCGAAACCACCTTCACCACGTTCTGTGCTTTCGAGCACTTCCACTGCAGTCCACTCTACCTGTTCGTGACGTGCAACAACCATCTGTGCTATGCGTTCTCCGTCATTGATAACGAATGGCTCATTACTCAGATTAACCAGCACCACACACACCTCACCTCTGTAATCTGCGTCAACCGTTCCCGGAGAATTCAGGACAGTGATTCCACGCTTGATTGCCAAACCGCTTCTTGGACGCACCTGTGCCTCGTAACCGGCTGGAAGAGCTATAAAGAGTCCTGTTGGAATCAAAGCTCGCTGCATGGGCTGAAGCGTAACAGGTTCATCAAGGTTTGCACGCAAATCCATTCCTGCCGACAATGCCGTGGCGTAAGCTGGTAATGCATGATGAGATTTATTGACTATTTGCACTTTCATGACGTTTACATTTTTATGGTGCAAAGATAGTGCAAATAACTGAGAAAAACATTACATTTGCAAAAAAATAGCATAAGTGGAATAAAATGAATTGGAAACAACTCATATCAAACAAACGCTTGGGCCAGGAGCACATACATGTGGAGCGCAATGACGACCGCACAGAATTTAAGCGCGACTACGACAGACTTATTTTCTCGGCTCCTTTCCGCAGGCTTCAGAACAAGACCCAGGTTTTTCCTTTGCCTGGCAGCGTATTCGTTCATAACCGCCTGACACACTCACTCGAAGTGGCGAGTGTTGGCAGAAGTCTTGGAGACGACGTATCGCGTCTGCTTATCGAACGTCATCCCGAACTAGCATCCACCCACTTTTCCGAGTGCGGTGCAATTGTGAGTGCGGCATGTCTCGCACACGACATGGGCAATCCGCCTTTCGGACACAGCGGAGAACGTGCCATCGCCAGCTATTTCAGCGAAGGCAACGGACAGAAATACAAGGAACTGGTAACAGAAGAGCAATGGGCAGACATCACTCATTTTGACGGAAACGCCAACGCCTTCCGTCTGCTCACTCACACATTCAAGGGACGTCGCAAAGGTGGATTTGTGATGACATACAGCACCCTGGCTTCGATTGTAAAATACCCCTACCCTGCCACTCTCTCCGGCAAAAAGCAGAAATTCGGATTCTTCTGCAGCGAACAACCCGCGTACGAGCGTATAGCCAATGAGCTGGGAATTCCTAAGTCCGCAGACGGCAAGTTCGCCCGCTACCCTCTGGTTTATCTCGTAGAGGCAGCTGATGACATCTGCTATGAAGTGATGGACATAGAAGACTCTCACAAACTACATATTCTCACTACTGAGGAGACTAGCGAACTTCTCATTTCGCTCTGCAACCCTAAACAGCATGAGCACATCAAGGAAGTCTTGAGCACTGTGAACGACGCCAACGAGAGAATTGTTTACCTGCGCTCATGTGCCATTGGCGAACTTGAGCGCTCCTGCGTTGAAACATTCGTGGAAAACGAAGCAGCCATCCTCGAAGGGACATTCACCGGAAGTCTTATCCAGAACCTGCCACAGCCTCTGCGCGACGCATACAATCACTGTACAGAGGTGTCTTTCAAGAAGATATACAGAAGTAAGGACGTTGTTGACATTGAACTTGCCGGTTACCGCATCATTTCACAACTCATCGAGCTATTTACCGAAGCTGCCATGGAGCCTCATCGCGCCTACTCTCAGGTATTGCTGTCAAGAGTCAGCTCGCAGTATGAGGTTGATGATGAGGATGTTTACACCCGTCTGATGGCCGTACTTGACTATATCAGCGGCATGACCGATGTCTTCGCGCTCGACCTTTACCGCAAAATCAACGGTGAGAGCCTGCCGATGATATAATCGTATATTCTGAAAGCATCGGCAATTTCACTTACACAAATATATTCGTCTGCGGTATGCGAACGCGACGACTGACCTGGACCAAGCTTGAGTGAAGGAAACTTCATGAGAGCTTGGTCGCTTAATGTAGGTGAACCAAAAGGCTCAAGTCCAAGTTCCGTGCATCCTTTCACAAGAGGATGTTCCATATCTATACACGAGGATGAGAGTCTGAAACTACGAGCCTTCAGTTCGCTGGTCAGGTTCGCACAAAGAATCTCAAAAATCTCCTCATTGGAATAGAGTTCGTTGCTACGCACATCAATAGTAAATGTACATATGTCAGGAACCACATTGTGTTGCGTTCCTGCTTGAATTATTGTAACAGAGGTCTTAACTGCTCCCAGGAAATCACTGACTTTAGGGAACAGTTCGTGAGAAGTTGCCTCCGCACGCAACTTAGCCACATCGTCCATTGCCTTGTAGATGGCATTCACCCCTTCGTTTCGTGCTGCATGCCCCGACTTGCCATGGGCAACGGCATCAACAACCATCAATCCCTTTTCTGCGATAGCCGGCTGCATTCCGGTTGGTTCTCCGACTATGGCGAAATCTATCTTGGGCAATAAGGGCAATACACACTCTATCCCGTTCTTGCCTGACACCTCCTCTTCAGCACTTGCCAAATACACAAGATTTACACCCTTGCATTTCTCCGCGTCCTCCTCATATCCGAGGAAAACATGCAGCAAGGTCACCAGTCCTCCACCACAGTCATTGCTGCCGAGTCCGTAGATGCGCCCATCCTCCTCCACCGGAGTAAACGGGGCGTGCTGCCATCCGTTTACCGGACGCACTGTATCAATATGGGCATTGAGCAACAGGGTTGGTCTGCCTTCGTCATAATTCTTTGACACAACCCACACGTTATTGGCATGGCGCTTTGGCTCCAAACCCTTTTCTCTTAAATACTCTTCAATAATATCTGCTGCCGCACTTTCGTCCCTGCTCACCGATGGTGTAGCAATGAGTCGTTTAAGCAATGCAACAGCTGCATTTGTTTGTTCCTCGTACATTTGACCAAATTTTTGGCAAATGTAGAAATAAATTCCTAACTTTGCAAAAACTAACTATCAAAACACTTATGAAAAGGCTACTACTTATCTTTATTCTTAATTTTTCATTCTTCATTCTTCATTCCCAAGCTGTACCGCGAGTAGTACAGAACATGAATTTCGGCTGGAAATTCCATAACGGAGATATTCCCGGAGCTGAAGCCGAATCATTCAACGACAGTTCTTGGCGCAACATAGACATCCCCCATGACTTCCTCATCGAGCAGGCATGGATTGCACCTGATGCCAGTGAACGTCCTGACAACAGCGACCCCGGCGCAAACATCCGCAGCCGTCTCAGTCCCCGCGGTTTCAAGGAAATGGGTATTGGATGGTATCGCAAGACGTTTACGCCCGACGCGTCACTCAAGGGGAAGCGTGTGTTGCTGGACTTTGAAGGCATCATGCTTGTTGGCGATGTCTATCTCAACGGACAGCGTATCGGAGGAACGGACTACGGATATGTAGGCTTTGAAATAGATGTAACGAACCTGCTTCGTTACGGCGAGCCTAATGTTCTGGCAGTAAAAGCAGACACTGGCAAGGAATCGAATTCCCGCTGGTACACTGGTGGCGGACTGTTCCGCGACGTTCATCTCATAGCCACCCATCCGCGTCTTTACTTCGCCCGCCATCCCTTACGCATAGAAACGAAGAATATCTCCACATCTTCAGCAACAATAAACATGCAGGCGGAAATCGCCTGCCAGTATGACTCTAAGACCAAGTTTGTTACGGTGGAAGTTTCCATAAACGATGCAGACGGAAAGACCGTAGCCACACACCGTCAGGAACTGCCTTTCCGCCCTCAGCAGAAACTGCGTGAATATCAGCTCAGCGATATTTCCCTTTTACAGCCTCAGCTCTGGGACTGTGACAACCCTTATCTCTATACAGCACAGGTAAAGCTCTTCCTGCCCGACGGCACACTTACCGACAGCATCTGTGAGCATTTCGGTGTACGTTCAGTGGAATTCTCTCCAGAATACGGTTTGCGTCTGAACGGAAAGAAGGTACTCCTCAAGGGAATTGCCAACCACCACACACTCGGTGCACTTGGTGCAGCAGCCTACCCACGTGCAATAGAGAAACGGATTCAGTTGCTCAAATCGTTCGGCATCAACCACATCCGCACCAGCCATAATCCCTACAGCCGATCACTCATCGAACTCTGTGACCGCTACGGCATACTCGTAGTTGACGAACTCTACGACAAATGGACACGCCAGCACACCGGAGGCAGAACTCCGTGGGAGCACCATTGGCAGTACGACGTACCGGAATGGGTGAAGCGTGACCGCAATTCTCCAAGCGTGGTGCTGTGGAGCCTTGGCAACGAACTGCAGCAAGATCCCAACCAGGCATTCAACGACTGGGGTGTGACAGCCTACCGTCTGCAAAAGACTCTGCTTCAGCGCTACGACGACACTCGTCTCATCACCGTAGCCATGCATCCGCGCTATCGAAACTGGGAAACAGACTCACTGCCATGCGATCTCGCCATGGAGACCGACGTGCAGGCATATAATTATAGATATATGTACTTCCCTGGCGACGGACGCAGGTTCCCTCACATGATTTTCTACCAGAGCGAGGCAAGCACTGCAGCCATGGGACCCAACTACTACGAAATGGATCTCGACCGTGTCATCGGTCTGGCTTACTGGGGAGCGATCGACTATCTCGGCGAGAGCCAGGGCTGGCCCGAGAAAGGCTGGGCGCAAGGTTTCTTCGACATAACTCTTCAGCCCAAGCCTGCAGCGTATCTTATCAAGAGTATGTTCTGCGACGAACCTGTAGTGCATATTGGTATTCAGGAAGCCAGCCGAACCACAGAGTGGAATGGTATAAAGACCGGACTCAACCGGCTTTCCGACCATTGGAACCGAACTGAAGGCGAGTCTCTGTCGGTAATGGTATATACCAATGCCGATGAAGTAGAACTGCGTGTCAACGGCAAAGTGGTCGGAACACAGAAGAACGACCGAAGTAATCCTAAACTTCGCAACCAGCTCCGCTTTAACAATATTATATATCACTCCGGAAATATCGAGGCGATTGCCCGAACCGGCGGTAAGATTGTTGCCCGCCACAAGATTGAGACTACAGGAGAAGCCGTTGCCCTGAAACTCGAGCCGGACAATTCCGCATGGACCGCAGACGGCATCGACCTTCAGCACGTACGCATTACCGCTGTGGACAGCAAGGGACGACGGGTAGTCAGTGCCAACAATCTTGTAAAGCTCAACATCACTGGTGACGCACGTATTGCAGCAGTCGGTAATGGCAACATGAGCAGCGATGACATCAATGTCGGCAATGAGGTACACCTCAACGAAGGCTCTGCACTTGCAATTCTGCGTGCCGGTCAAAGCAGTTCACGCACAACCCTCACCGCCACTGCCGACCAACTACGCACAGCTACTATCAAACTCGAAACCAAATGAGAATCATCATTGCCTTCGACTCGATGAAAGGCTGTATCACCTCAGCCGAAGCCAATGCCGCTGCAGCAGAGGGGGTGCATGCCGCCTTTCCAGACGCAGAAGTTGTATCACTGACCATGAGCGACGGAGGCGACGGAATGCTTGACGCTTTCTCCTGTGCCATAAAGGCCGAACGCAGAACCATCACTGTCCACGACCCTCTTATGCGTCTTATTTCTGCTGAATTCGCAATCACCAACGGCGACACAGCAGTAATCGAGATGGCTCGTGCCAGCGGACTGTCACTGCTTACTGAGCAAGAATTCAACCCCTGGGAAGCATCGTCGGCAGGTACAGGTGAAATGATTGCCGAAGCTGTACGTCTTGGTTGCAACCACATCATCATTGGATTAGGAGGAAGTGCCACCAGTGATGCAGGGAAAGGACTTTTAGACGCTCTTTCCAATGCTTTTCCGATTATAGAAGGACGTACCTCTCCACTCCAAATCACTATAGCCAGTGACGTGGAGAATCCTCTCTGCGGGCCGCAAGGCGCTGCTTATGTTTTTGCACGGCAGAAAGGAGCGAAAAGCATAGGTAAGATTGAGAAAATCGACAAACGGGCACAATTGTTTGCCGAACAGATAAAAGCGGAAACAGGAATCGACTATTCTCATTATCCGGGTGCAGGAGCTGCCGGTGGCTGCGGATTCGCGTTATTAGCACTCCAGTCCCTGTGCAAGGGTAAAGTAGAGGTACGGATGGAATCGGGAGCGGAACTGCTTTTGCAAATGCTGCAGTTCGACAAGCTTCTGGCAAACTCCACTATCGTCATAACGGGAGAAGGCAGCAGCGACCGTCAGACGCTTATGGGGAAGCTACCAATGCATATTCTTCGCCATGCCCAACAGCATGGCATACCGGTTGCATTGCTTTCAGGACAGATTCACGAAAAAGAAACTCTCCTTTCTGCAGGTTTTGCAAGAACGGAGAGTTTTAATCCACCATCTTTGCCACTAAACGAAGCTATAAAACCTTCAGTGGCAAAGCACAATATTTCTGTTTTTTGTACTAATGTCTTTTGCGCAATGCACGTCTGAGTGTAGTGCGGTCAATCTTCAGGGCAGACGGATGTTCCTTAACGAATGATTCGATGTGACGTACATATTTGTCGGCAAGGATTTCTTGCACGGCAATAAGAATACCAGTTTCCTCCACATCTCCGAATTCGTCATTAATAGCAGTTCCGAAGAAACGCATGGTTGGCGACAACGACATATAGGCGTTGACCAGAGGCGGAATGTTAAGGCCACATGCACGCACCTCGTGGTTGAGTATGCGATAGTCCTCCTTGAAATCATCCTGATCGAAGATTTGTGCCAGTTCAGCTTCCTCATGTTCCAACTGCAGAGGAGTATGCGGAGTGATGAGTTGGTCGGGATCGGGGAAATGCTTCTTTAGGAAATAGAGAATCATGTCGCGACAACGGCGGTTATAGCTCGGATACATAGTCATCTTTCCGAAGAAATAACGGACGTTTGGCAGTATGACTGTAAGCGCACCGAGTCCGTCCCAGAGATTGTCAAGGGCGAAGATAGCCTTTGTGCCTGCACGTGTGGACTGATAGTCGAGCGACACGAATGAACGTCCCAGTTCTATAGTATAAGGCATATATTCCTCCATAAACTGGTCGCTGAACTGGAAGAGGTGGCTGGTAGAGAGCACTGGCTGGCCATTGGCGTCAACCTGAACATCCTTGCCAAGGATGTAGCGATACCCACCTACAATGACCTCTTCCTCCGGATCCCATACAATAAGTTGCTTGTATGGATTCTCGCAAGTGTCAAATTCGTCGAGGTCCATCGACTTACCAGTACCGCCACCTGCGGCACGGAAGACGATTTCACGCAAACGTCCGATTTCCTTAACCACGTTAGGCGAATCCTGCCACGTTAAAATATAAATCTCGTTACCGCTGCGATTCGTGAGCCTCAGACGCTTGTCTTCAGTGAGTTCACTTTTCAGCACGTCCACCGGAATAGGAGAAATAATTGGTTCTATCATTATTGAGTTTTTATATTCTTGAGCTTATAAGTTCTTAAAGCCTATCCTCACCCATCCAAAGGAGGGGAGTTTCCATCCGGATGGTTCCGCCGTTAGGCTTCCCCCTCCCCTAAACTGTACACCTTATCCTGTACCCACTGTGCCCACTCTGCCGGGGTTTTCGACTTATCGGTGAAAGTCTGCCAGGGTATAGGTTCGCCAAAGGTTACCGTGAATTTCTTGCCCACATTCTTATACATCTCATCCACCAAGTACAGCATGGCAATGTTGAACTTAATGCCAAGACGCTTGCACCAACGGGCAATGTTATAGAATTTCTGTGAGTTATGACCTGAGAAATGCACAGGAATCACATCACGCTGATACTGCACACTCTTAGTGATGAAAGTCTTCTTCCAAGGGAGGTCGCGAATCACACCACCCTTCTGCTTGCGTGAGCAGAGACCGGCGGGAAACATCACCACATTCTTCTTGCTCTGGAAGGCTGTCTCCACCATCTTCGGGAAGTTACGGCTCTGCGAACCGGTCTTGTTGATTGGCACACACAGAGGTGCAAGTCCTTGCAGGTTCATCAGCACATCGTTCACCAAATACACCATCTTGCTGTTCCACTTATGGCAGACCAGCTTACCCAGTGCCACTCCGTCCTCGCCTCCGAGGGGATGATTGCTCACGATAGTGAAATAGCGGTCACCCTCATTGGTTGGGAGCGAGTCAAGTCCACGAACAGTTATGTCCATTTCAAGATAGTCCACACATTCATCGAGGAAATCCACGCCGTACTTTCCGGCAGCCCTGCCAAGCAGAAAACGGTTCACCTCATCCTGATGCAATGTTCGCTTCAGCCACGAAATCAGGAATTTGGGCACATACTTCGCCTTTTTCCCTGCTTTCGCACGAATAATCTGGTCAATATCTATTTTCTGCTGCTTTTCTTGAGCCATACTTATGCAATATATCAAATTCCTGCAAATTTAAGACAAAAATCTTTATTCCGCAAAATAATCTAAAGTTTTTAAGAATAATCTCAGTTCTTTTACAGTTTTTAATCCCAAACAATCTAATAAAAAACTTACTGTTTACAAAAAAAATGCAGGGCTGATTGGGGGGGGGGGTTAGGATTGCTGTATTTAGCAAAGTTAGAACATTTATCTTTCCCCCTTCATGCTTTCATGTATCATAAACTATTGCTTATGTAACATTATGTGGGAAACGCTACAGTCCGAAGAAATCCAAACAAGGTTTCCGAGAGTGTTGGAATGTTAAAATCGGGAAGGCGGCATTTGCTTTTCGCAGAAAAATGTTGTATCTTTGCATTAGCAGAAAAGGATGCATAACCGCACGAGTGGTTATGCATTTTTTGTATATATACATTTTGGCAAAATGAAAGTTCGCCGGAGTTGAAACTCTGGCGAAGTCTATTTTCCACGGAAGTTAACTTTGCAAAATGTCAAAGTTAAGTTTTTTTGAAACCAAAGTTAAGTTTAAATTCAAAAAGACTTAACTAAGTCGAGATTATCGGTATTGCGCTTTTGGCGTTATGATAGGCAATCGTGCAGTTTTATTACATTTTGTAACGTAAAAACCAAAACAATCAAGCAAAAAGTCAAAATGTATAAACATGCACTAATTTCATCTCTCTGCATATTTATTCAATCCTCCTCTTTTGACAAATCATTAAGAAACACTCTTCCCACCTCTTTTTAAGATATAAAAAAGGTTAAAAATGTTAAGGCACCATTGTGACGTTATAGTAAATTTTCCCTTTTTTGTTTTGCATTATGCTCGCTTAATCGTAACGTTGAGCTAAAGCTCTTAGTTAGGCTGCACCTCGGTAATAAAAACAAAAAAAATGTCTTTTTGTTTTGTATTGCGCTCGGTTTGCACTAACTTTGCCAATGAAGAACGATTTATGACCTATAAACCAGTTCAATGAGAATTCTCCATCCCGTATTGATTCTATATATATGAGACAATCACAAATTATCAACAACATCAAGAAAGTGGCTAAGAAAGTGCTCCCCAAAGGAAGTACCCTATACCTTTATGGCTCTCGTGCCCGTGGTGATAATAACATTGACTCTGATTGGGATTTGCTGATTCTTATAGACAAGCCAAATTTGGAAGCAGACGATTATAAGGTTGTATATCCGTTTCGTTATTATGGTTGGGAAATAGGCGAAGACATCAATCCTACTCTTTACACCAAGAAGCAGTGGAAATCATGGTCCTTCCTCCCTTATTATAAGAATGTTGAAAACGATAAAATAGTATTAGTATGAGTCTAAATGAAGAGGAACGCTCTATTATCACAGGCTTAGAGTATGAGAAAGCCTGCAAGACCTTAGAACAGTTGGCAGAATATCAACATCTTGGCCATTGGGACACAATTGCAAACAGATTGTATTACGCTCTGTTTCACGCAGTTAATGCATTGCTTATTCATGATGGGCATCCCGTCAATACACATAAAGGGGTAATAGCATTATTTGGCAATTATTATATTAGGACAGGAATATTTCCATCAGAAGCAGGCCGTCTTTACTCTGACTTGCAAACCATAAGAAATAATAGTGATTACAACTGTTCATACGATGCAACAGAACAGGAAATATCTCCTTTGATAGAGCCTACTCGAAAATTAATAAACTTAATAGGTGAAAGAATTCATGTGGAAGTGTTTTAGGGTTTCATAAATAACTGAAACACAGGAGGAAACACAATACTCCCAAAATTGAACGGTACAAAAAAGTGCAATAGCAAAAAATGGGAAATCTAAGAGTTTTGTAGAGCAAAACCAGCCTTCAAAGGTGTGCAACATTTAACATTTCGTTAAGATTATTTAACCTTTAATTTTGAGGCCATTTTGCCGTTTGCTAAGTCTGGCTGACAATAGGAGGTCATTTTAAGGCTTTGCCGATTGCTCGAAAAATGACTAAAACCAGGGTTCTTGTACCGCAGTTGTATCTCGGATGCTCTAAGTGTATGGGATTCAACGATGGTTAATAATTCAAAGTCAACTATGGACAGAATTTCTGACTGTCAATCGTACCCATGTTTATGTGTCGCCAGACAGGTAATCTTTGGTACAAAGTGAATCAAAAAGGTAGGGAAAGGAAAGATTGAGGTGGTACTTTGAGGCTAAAATGAGGTAAAAACTGGTGTCTTCACCTTATTTGATATGGCAAGTTGCCTATAATTGGTAGAAAATGATTAACTTTGCGGCGCAAAGTTTGTAAAACAGCAGACAATATGGCAAAGATAACAGTACATAATACGCAGATAACGGTCATTAGGCAGAATGAAGATGACTACATCAGCCTAACAGACATGTTGAAGGCTAAGGATGGTGAGTTTTTCTTCTCCAATTGGCTACGCAATCGCAACACCATAGAGTTCCTTGGAATATGGGAGCGGTTGATGAATCCGAATTTTAATTGTGCCGAATTCGACATAATTAAATCTCAGGCAGGGCTGAACCGTTTCCGTCTCAGTGCCAAAGAGTGGACAGAGAA
>Ga0256405_10004313_pt1 | contig 26983 bp, 25 predicted proteins | sample RumenRJG_02DNA_FD_189096 | JGI IMG/M metagenome (GOLD analysis project Ga0256405, IMG submission 189096) | Bovine rumen microbial communities from Lethbridge, Alberta, Canada - RJG_02 | ecosystem: Host-associated > Mammals > Digestive system > Stomach > Rumen | place: Canada: Alberta... | reverse complement strand
CTGGCTCCTTGGAATGCTCCATGACATTGGGCGCTTTGAACAGTTGCGCCGTTTCCACACCTTCCGGGATGCCCTTTCCGTCAATCATGCAGAGCTTAGTGCGGACATTCTGTTCCGTGACGGGCTGATCGGAAATTTTTTGGAAATAATATCGAAAGACACACATGAGAGTGGTCAGGATGATTTTCAGCTGATAGAAAAGGCCATCCGGCTGCATAATGTATATCAGCTGCCGGATGACCTGACAGAAAGGGAATATCGCTTTGCTACAATTTTACGGGATGCGGACAAGATCGACATCCTGCGGGTAAATGTAGAAACGCCCCGAAAGGAAATTTACAGTGTGGCGGAAGACGTTTTTCTTATGTCGCCTGTTACCGATGCGGTTTATGAGAAAATATTGCAGTGCCAGAACCTGCACCGCAACTGGATGAAGACACCGGCGGACCTGCTGCTGGGGCATATTTCCTTTGTGTTCGGGCTGGTATATCCTGTAAGCGTACGCCTGATGAAAGAACAGGGTTATCTGGAAAAGGTGCTGCAATTTCCCAGTCAAAATGAGGAAACGAAACAGCGGTTTTCTGAGATGCGCAAGGTGGTTCATGGGTACATGGAAGAACGGATTCGCAGGGAAGGTGCTTGATTTTTATTTCAGAAAAAGAGATTTGTTCGTTATTCGCCCCGTTTGGCCACGTCTTCTTCGATTTCGGCTTTCCAGTCATCAGCAAGAGCCGCATCCATTCTGCGCATACAGCACATGGCTTCGCCTACCACTTTGTAGTTCAATGCAGTACCATGCCTGTCTGATTTGTACCGTACGGCGTGTCTGGCGGAAATACCGATTCGTCCTGCGGCTGTTACGGCATCGATATTAGCCCCCAGGAACAGGAATTCCCATTTGTGCTTTTCCTGCATCCGGCTCAGCAGGCGCTTTACTTTTTCAAGACTGTATTCACAGCTTGAATTTTCTTCCCCGTCGGTGGTGATGACCACAATGGTTTTTTCCGGCTTTTCTTCTTCCGGCAGGTTCTTCTGCACTTTGCGGATATGTTTTACGCTGTGGCCTACTGCGTCCAGTAACGCAGTGCAGCCCCGGGCGTAGTATTCTTTTTCCGTAAGCTCTTTAATTTTTTCCAGCGGAACCCTGTCGTGGATCACATCCATTTCCCCATCGAACAAAACCGTGCTGACGACGGCGCTTCCTTCTATCTTTTTTTGTTTTTCAATCAGCGAATTGAAGCCGCCGATAGTTTCTTTTTCCAGTCCACTCATGGAGCCGCTGCGGTCTAAGATGAAAAGCATTTCCGTTAATCCTTTTTTCATGTTGTTTCCTCCTTGGCTGAATTTAATTTTTCACGACTTTGTTTTGCCTGAATTATTATCTGTTAAATGAATCAGTGTGGGTTTGTTTTAATTCTGTGATTTTTTGCAATCAGCAATTCGTTAAAATTTTTTATTGCCTGCGTATTAAAAAAGACTGTAAGGATTTTTTCCTTACAGTCTGATTTTATTATAAAACCAAATTGGAGTGGTCGCCTGTCAGGCGACATTTACAATGCCCGTCCAAGAGGCAAGCCCGAAGGGCGCAGGTGATTGGTCACGGGCATGTACATGCAGTGCACCGCAGAACGCAAGAAGCGTGATGCGCAGTGCACGAGCCATAACAATGCCCGTCCAAGAGACATTAAATCGTTGCCAGCCCCCAGTCTTCTAAAATGCCGTTCACTTCCCATACGGCCCGCTTGTTGTTGGCAATACAGTAAGAGATGACCAAATCCGTAATCTTGCTGCGGGACAGGGCAAAACCTGCGGTCTCCAGCAAGGCATCGGTTTCTTCCGGCGAAAGCTGTAAGGCCAGTGCAAGACGCACGGCCGTATATTTTTTCGGCTGGTAATCAATGTTGCTTTGGATTTTTGAAAACAGTTTCCGGTCCAGACAGGCGTTGTTGTAAAGCTCCGGCGGCGTCATGTGTTTTTCTTCCATGAAGCGCAGCAGCATCTGGGTGAAGGTTTCTTCTACGGAAAGATTCTCTCTGTCAAGCATCCAGGGGCCGGCTAAATCCCCGGATGCCATTTGGAATCTCATTTTAGAAAGAAGCTTCTTCTCTTTGGCTGGTGCAGGAAGACTGTCAGCCATTGCAGAAGCGGATCCCATGTCACAGGAGAAATCGAGGCCTTCTTCAAAATCAGTAAATTGTTTTTTCGCTTTCTTTGCGGCCCTAATCTTTTTGCTTTGCGTCGGCGGTTCGCTGGCCATCTGGAAGCGAATGTCAGGTTCTGAAAATATGAAACCGGATGAATCCAATACTCCGTCTTCCGGGGAATCGGCTTCCGTCATTTTCGCTTCTTCCGCATCGAAGTGATAGTTTTCCCTGATATAAGCTGCCACGTGCGTAAACATAGCATTGTCCGGCAGCTCAAAGGCGGTGCGATTCGTATGCCTTCTGACATTAGGCGAACCATGGTACAGGACGATGAAAATATCTATGTCCGCTTTTGTTTCTTTCAGAAATAAATTGCAGGTGTCATACGCAACCTGCAGTGCGTCGTTATAAGGGTAACCATACGCGCCTGCGGAGATCAAAGGGAAAGCCACAGTTGTGCAATTATATTTCTGAGCCAGCTCCAGGGAGCGCAGATAACAGGAAGTCAGCAGTGTTTTCTCGTGGAATGCGCCTCCCCGCCATACCGGTCCTACTGTATGGATGATATATTTTGCAGGCAGATTGAACCCGGGGGAAATTTTTGCGCCGCCGGTGGGGCAGCCTCCTAACGTTTTGCAGTAAGCATACAGTTCGCTGCCCGCCGCCCTATGGATGGCGCCGTCCACACCGCCGCCGCCCCGCAGCTCGTTATTGGCTGCATTGACGATGGCGTCTACTTTCAATTTGGTGATGTCGCTGCGGATAAATGTTACGGACATAATTTACTCCTTGTAACAAACAGCCTTTGCCTGGCGAAAACATAAGCAAAGGCTGTATTTTTGTTTGTAACGTAAAAGGCTTTGATTTCAAAAGAATTGCTTTTCAAATAGCCGCCGGGTTTAATGGATCAGTAGTTCTTAGTTGTTACGCCGCCGGTTTTACTTCCTGAGGTACTGCTTTAGTTTCTCTTTCCACGGAAGCTTCCGTAACCGGGAAGGTGAAATAGGTGTCCGGATAGGGCTCGTCTTTCAGGGTGAAGTGCCACCATTCTTCTACCAGCGGTTTAAACCCGTGGGAGAGCATGGCTTCCCGGAGGATCATGCGGTTGCGGAATTGTTCTGTTGTAATTTTTGTGTAATCAGGATGGGATAGCTCGCCAAAATAATCGAAAGTGCCCCCCATATCCACTTCTTTTTCTGTTTTCATGTCGAACAGGGTAAGGTCAACGGTGCTGCCCCGGCTGTGGCCGGAGCGTTCCGCGATGTAACCCAGGGGGAACAGCACGTCTTTTTTCAGTTCCGGATAAAAATACGGTTTCATGCGGGTATCTTTGAAATCCTTCGCCCATCGGGCAAAATGGGAAACCGCCATTTGAGGACGGTAGGCATCGTAAATTTTCAGTCGGTACCCTTTTTTCTTTACATCATCGCTGACAGCCTTCAGGGCCTGGGCCGCTTCCTTTGTTAACAAGGCGGTGGGTTGCAGATAGCCGTCGATGCGGTCCCCTACAAAATTATAAGTGGAATAGTAACGAATCTCCAAAATCGCGTCTGGCACCACGTCGGTGAGCAGCACAAAACCGGAAGCATCGCTGGAAAATTTTACGTCGTCGTCGGCCTGTGCCGGTTGCGGGCAGAATCCTAAAAGGCAGATGCAGAGCGTTACAAGCATAAAGAGTTTTTTCATTTTTGTTCCTCCTCGTTTGTAATAAAAGCTATCTTTTGTACAAAAATTCCGTAATGAAGCCTGCGATATAGCCTACGCAGATGCCGCCCAAGATATCTGTCGGATAGTGGACGCCCATGTACAGTCGTGCGAAAGCTACCAGCGCAGCGATGCAGATGGCAGGAATGCTGTATTTTTTCGGCAGGATGCGATAGGCGATAAAGGCAATGGAAAATGCCAGCACCGTGTGCCCTGACGGGAAAGAAAAATCCTTGGGACGTTTAAACAGGGGCTCCAGTCCGGAAATTTCCAGGAACGGACGGGGGCGCATCACCGTTTTTTTTGAGCCAGATTTTTATGTACGTACCGATGAGTCCACTTACCACGCAGGCAGAAGCGATGGGAAAAAGTTTCCGCTTGTCCCACAGCAACATAATGGCCAGATAAACGCACATGACGATGGTACCGTAATCGGAAATCCCTTTAAAAATCGGCGTCAGCGCCGGAGAACGCAGATTGTCCTGGATAAAAAGCAGAATGCCGCCATCTATCTGAAGAACGGCATCAGGTATTGCTACAGGCATAGCTAACACTTCCTATAAATTATTTTTACTTTATTATTATACTATATCTGTATTACCAGTGCAAAAGTGGGGGGAGATTTTGCGGACAGATAAATCTGTATGTGTTATTAAAATGATTTCTATGATAAAATATAAACAAGAATTAATGTGCCAAAATTATGCTGTCAGGCAAAGGCATCGCAAACCCGTCACCGATTGCTATTACATGGATTCATTCGCCTGTGGCTTCGAAACTCGGGACTTCGTCCCTCGAACAGTCTCGCCACGACGGCGAAATTCATCTCATGGAATGACGCAATCGCCTCCGACGGTTTGCTCACGCCTTTCCCTTGCCGCATAATTTTATGCACACAAAAACTTCAATTTATTACATGACAGGAGGCCAAAGACATGAAACGCATACGCATACTTTTCACCATTCTCGTAATGACAGTGCTCCTCATGGTTTCTGCATCCGTCTGGGCCGCGCTGCCACAGGACGGCGTTTATGAAAAGAAGGACGAAAGCGGGAAAGTGACCGCAAGGATGTACGTGCTTTCCCTGGAGGGAAAGGGAATGGAAGGCCCCGGGCAGCGCTCTATGGTAAGCTCTGCCGGCGCTCCTTACATTGCCTTGGAAGCCTTTGACGGCAGCGGGCAGGTAAGAGAAGAGCTGGCCACATCCTATATCTGGAAGACCCATACGGCCGGTGCGGGAGAGACCGGCATCCGCCTGACCGGGGAAAACTTACGCAACACCCTGGAAAATTATAAAAAATTTACTCCGGAACGGTTTAGCACTTCCTTTGGAGAACAGGTGGGATTCAGCTTCATGGACGAGGGGGAAGCCCATGTACACAACTGCAGTCCGGCTTTAGACGGAACCTATGTGCGCTACGACGACGCCACGGGCTGGTATCCCATATCCATGCTCCTGTATGCCTATGAGAGATCCTATAATCCAAGGAGTTTTTACGACAAAAACGTGCCGTCCAATACGTATAACCTGAGTGAATATGAAACGGTCCCGTATTTTGGTGACTACTATTGCCTGAATGTTTCCAATCCCAATAAACAGGACATGTGGAATGTAATGGCGGAGAAGGGATTCCGTATTGTGATGGAACAACGGGATCGGGATCATTATTTCCTGTTTGTGAAAAACGATTACCACGGCAATCCTTCCTGGGTAGGTCTTACATGGAGCACATTTACCGGCACGGCTATGACTTCTACCAATGCGTTATACCTGCACCGGCACATGACGGTGTTTGTGCCGGAGATGCTGGAAGATCCCAATACGTTTATCCGCCTGACGGACTTTTATTCCGGGGAAGGTGAAAATGCGGTTACCACCAACGCCATGGCTGTGCTGCTGAACAAAAATAATGAGCTGTTGCAGCTTGGCAAGGCCGATATCAGCGACAGGGGCGGTCAGATCCGTTTCCAGAAGATGATGGGCCGGGCGTCCATTAAGGGCGATGGCGTGCGGATCCGTCAGGCTCCCAATACAGACTGCGCCATCCTGGGAGAAAAGGATAACGGCTATCCGCTGACGGTGCTGGGCTTTGTGTCACAGACCGGGGATAAGTACTTTGTCCCTAAATGGGCAAAAGTAAAACTGGACGACGGTACGGAAGGGTATGTAAGCGGACAGTTCATCCAGGGAGTCGACACACCGTATAATTATTAATTAAACATAAAGAAAAAAGGGCTGGGCAGGAATCAATCCTGCACCAGTCCTTTTTCAGAGAGGGGTGTTATGTAAAGGGAGGTGTCTTTATCTGATTCGCAAAACAATCTTTGCGGTTTTTATTCAACTGCGTATTCCACTGTTTCCACATTGTTGTGGTGATGGTTATTGTTGGCGATAATGGCGCCGATGATGCCGCCGATGAGCAGTGCACCGATTACTTTGCCCGTATCGTCTTTGCGATAGCTTTCGTGATGATGGGAATGAACTGGATAATGGTGAATCACAGTGGGCTGATGATGCTGAGGTTCACTTCTATGAACAACTACCGGACCGCCATGTCTGTGGTCACTTTTGTGCATGACCGGCCCCCGGTGGATAGTGTCGCCTTTGTGCATCATCGGATGAGCCTTGTGATGGGCCCCGTTTTTATGAACGGCAGGGCCGCGATGGATGGATCCGTTTTTGTGCGCCATAGGCTGCGCTTTGTGGTGGGATCCATTTTTATGAACGGTAGGACCATGATGGCTGGGTCCGCTCTTGTGCATCATAGGCTGTGCCTTGTGATGTGACGCGCTTTTATGGACGGCTTTGCCGTGATGGGAGGAGCCGCCTTTATGCATCATGGGTTGCGCTTTGTGCTGCGGTGCACTTTTATGTGCTATGGGCTGCGCTTTATGCTGCGGTGCGCTTCTCTTCTGGGGACGGATCTGCTGGTGCTGGGCCGGGCCCCGGCCACCGTTATGGCTTGCGGCAGCGGCTTCCGATACGCCCACAAGGAAGGACGTGCTTAAGAAACTGGTCATTAACGCTACCGCCAAAACTTTCTGCAATTTTTTGTACATCATGATTCTTTCCTCCCGCATGTACTGCTTTGTCTGTTTCCCCGATTCCCTTAGGGCTCCTTTATTTTGTTGTTTGTATCATACCAGAGGGATTAGGCAAAACCATGACGAAAATAAGTCTTTTTTGTGGCAAAATGTATTTGCATAATAAAGTAAAAACTTTTTGCAAAAAAAGAACGCCATTCGACATTTTGAACGGCGTTCATAGGGAGATTTAATCAGTGTTTCCATAAATTTCATTTTCCCTGCGCAGTTTCCGGCGGATATGCAGCAATCGCAAAAACAAGATCAGGGCGGAAACAAAGATGCCGATATCCAGGCTCTGCCAATAGGAGTAGGGACCGTGATTCAGCATATAATCAAAGTACAGACCCAGGGGTGCGCAAATGCCCCAGTAGGCAATAAGGCTGGAATAAAAAGGAGCGTTTACATCCTTGTAACCCCGCAGGATACCCTGGATGGGCGCAGCCACGGCGTCACCCATGGTGAAAAGGCAGCCGTAGGTAAGGAAACGGACACAGACATCAATTACCTCCGGCTCGGTTACATACATATGGGCGATGGGATAGCGCATCAGGTAGCAGAGGGCGGGCAAAACCAGGGCGCAAGTCCAGTTGAATGCCAGTCCGGCGTTGCCATATTGTTCCGCATTGCGCCAGCGGCGGGCGCCGGCTTCAATGCCGGTTAGGATGGTCATACTCATGGACACGCTGAGGGGCAGCATGTACAGCAGGCTGGCAAAGTTCATGGAAGCCTGGCTGGCAGCGATTGCAGCGGTGCCAAAGCGGGCCACCAGGAAAGCTACAACGCCGAAAATGCTAGTCTCCATAAAAATTGACAGGCCAATGGGAACACCGATTCGCAGATATTCCAGCAAAAGTGTTTTACTGAGAAAAGTTTCTCTTTCGGTTTCAGACAATAAATCCCCTTTCCGGAGGGAAGAATTTCTTTCTTTATCAGACCGGGTTTCTTCCTGCTTTTGATGTGCGACACTGCAACAATTTTTTCTGGAGACATGCTCTCTGAAAATTTTAATATCCCTGTACTGGGAATGATGCCGGATAATCAGGACAAACATACCGAATATCAGCCAGCAGGTGATGCCGGTTCCGATACCTGCGCCGATCCCCCCCAGCGGGGGCAGGCCCATCTTTCCGTAGATCAGAACATAATTCAGGGCCCCGTTGACCGGCAGGGCTGCCAAATAGACCTGCATGGTAAGGCGGGTTCCGCCCAGGGTGTCAATAAAGGCCCGCAGCACGGTGCCCATGAAAAAGGGGATGATGCCGATGCCCACTCCGGCCAGATAATAAACGGCGATATGCGCTACCTGAGGTTCCAGCCCCAGGCTGTTGATAAAAGGCTGCAGAAACAGACTCCCTGCAATGAAACAGAAAACGGAAAACAGAATGGCCAGGCATAATCCGTGGCAGACGATGCGGCCTGTTTTCCTGCGCTGGCCGGCTCCCAACAGGTGTGCGGTAAGCGGCGTGGCTGCGATGAGTATTCCATTAATTGTAGTGAAGACGGGCATCCAGAGGTTGCCCCCGATGGAGGTTCCTGCCAGTTGTTCTGCGCCTGCGTGACCGCTCATGATGGTATCAAAAAAATTCATGCCCATGATAGCGGTCTGTGTTATGAGGATGGGGAGCATGATACTGAAAAAATGGCGGAACTTACCTTCTGCGTCCGTCCCGAAAAGTTTTTGTGTGTAAGACATAGTGTGTCCTTAAGAAAATAGTATTTATCTTCGTTTGTTATGCAACTGATTTTAGTATGAAATGGAAAGAAAAGCAATGCTTAACAGGCCGTTTAGTCGTAACCAGGCGTGAGATGAAACCTTTTAAAAAGAAATAGTACGTCCTGCCCACGGTAAAGTTGAATTCTCTTTCCTTTCATAGTATAATCTTTCCGTGACGAAAAAAGAAACGTAATAAAGAAACCAACGTTTCCTAAAATTTAAAGAGGCTGTTGCAACTGAAACGGCGGAATGGAGTACGGAATGATCGACGTAAAAAAACTGGAATACGAATTCAAAAAATATATGGACATATATAAAGCAGATCCGGAACTGGGGCATCTGATGCAGCAGATGACATTCCAGGAGCTGTTTAATGAAAAATTCATGAAGGAAAACAGCACCTTCACTTCGATGGACGACATGCTGTTTCGAAGCGATTTTGGCCTGACCAACCCGCTGGAAATCGAAAAGGTCAATCAGGACAAGTGGAACGCTTTTATCGCGAAAAATACCGAGTGCGAAACCTGGCATCAGTTTGGGAAACTGGCTATGATCGACTGGATGAAGACCGTTATCGACCTGTGGGCTCAGGTAAAGGAAAAACGGGTGAAGGACGCCAAAGAAGCAAAAAAGGAAGAAAAGAAAAATCGGAAGTGATTGAAAGATTGTGTTATGACTGCTTTCGTTAAAGAAGTGGTTGCAATATTGGCAATATTAAAGGCTTTCCACCATCAATAGATGTGCGGAAAGCCTTGCTTTTTTTTATATGTTTTTACGGACGGATGCTGTGAATTTCAGAAACCGTAGTAAGGTTTGTGGTTTCGTATTTTCTGTTAACGAAAAGAGTTTACCTGTCGGTCCGTTTTACATTGTCACCGTAAATAGTTTTGAATTCGTCCCGCATGGATATGGTATTCCAGCCACGCTTTAAAGCGGTCCTTTCCATATCGGCGGCTTTTTCCAAATTGCCCAGTTCCCGTTCCGTGTCGTCGCAGAGGACGCAGAAGGCGGCGCTGTTATATGGATTGTCCTGCAGTGTGTATTCGAACATGCCGCTGTCCCCCATGGAGTTGCCGAAGGCCAGCACCGGTTTTTTCCCAATCTGGTTCAGAAGGGAGAAAATTTTTCGGGCCTTGGCATTGTCTACAAGAGGCTTGCCGGAGATGACTACTTTTTCTGTGTAGCGGTCGTAGAAGTGATTTTCCGGCGTGTCTTTACCCATGCCGGTAGTGGTGTAGATAAAGTCTGAGGCAATGATGCGGTCAGAAGGAATGGGGATGACATCCTCTACCAGTTCCCGGGTGGTCGGGAAGCTGCAGGCGGAATCAATGTATACTGCAAAACCGTTGTTGGACAGGTAGGAGATAATTTCTACCATAGGAAGGTAAAACGCTTCTCCCCGTTTCAGGTTGGTAAGTCCTGTTTCGTTTGTCTGCATAAAGTTCCGGACATAAGCGCGGTATTCTTCCGGGGTCATGCCTGCATAGGCTTTGGTGAGGTAATCCACCAGCCGTTTGGATTCTTTCGGGGTCATCCCTGTTTTGTTCATAATTTTAGGCTGAATCTTTTTTGCGAAATTTGCCATTTTTTTGTCTGGCGTATAGGATTTATCCTCCAAAGCGCGGTGAAGGAACATGGTTTCCTGGAAATACAGCGGGGCTGTTTCACAGTAAAACGTGCCGTCCATGTCAAAGACAGCCACGCGCCGGGAAGCCGGAATAAAATGCGGGTGACCGGGCCGGGTTGCTTCTTCCACAAATTGCGTAATTTTTTTCAGTGTCGGCGAATCCCCGTTCCAGTAACGGAAGTCAGCGGCCTTTTCTACTTTTACCGCAGCGACTTCTTCCCGGGTGGCCGCCTGGCTGTTGCCGCTGAGCAGCACCGATATTGCCAGCGTTGCCGAAAACAGGCAGGATAAAATTTTATTTCGGTTTGTAATGCTGTCTTTGCTATTTGGCATGATTGCTGTTCCTCCTTTAAGTAAATAAAATCTCAGACGCAATACCTTTTTTATTATACTGTTTTATTATACTATCTATGAAAAGACAATAAAAATATTTAATGCTCTGAAAAAATTATTTTTTTGTAATTATAGGCCTTAAACAGGGGCTTTTGTAAAACTTGCTTGCTAAATCATGTTAATCATAGTAGAATACAGGTGTATAAAGCAAAATCAGAAATTGTGCGTTTAACCGAAATTATCTTCAGTACAGCAAAGGAAGTGAACCTATGCGAATTTCTACAAAAGGACGGTATGCGACACGGTTAATGCTGGATCTGGCGCTGCATTATGAGTGCGGCTATATTCCTCTGAAAGCGGTATCACAGCGGCAGAATATTTCCGATAAATATCTGGAACAGATCATTACCCAACTGAGCCGGGCAGGGTTTGTCCGCAGTGCCCGGGGCGCCCAGGGCGGTTACCAGTTAACCAAATCACCGGAAGAATATACAGTGGGCGATATCCTCCGGACCACGGAAGGCAGCCTTTCCCCGGTATCCTGTATTGAAGCCAACGGAGGAACCTGCGAGATGGCTCCGACCTGTGTGACCATGGAGGTCTGGCAGCAGATCGAGGATGCAGTGAATAGTGTTGTGGATCACATAACTCTGGCGGATCTGGTAAAGCGTTACCATGAAAAGGCCGGCGGGGATTATGTAATTTGAATTTTCATTGGGAGGAAGGAACATGGCAAAAATCGCAAAAAGCCTGACAGACCTGATCGGGCATACGCCTTTATTAGAAACAAAAAATTACAATAAAGAATTCGCGAAAGAAGCAACGATTCTGGCCAAACTGGAATATTTCAATCCGGCAGGCAGCGCCAAAGACCGAATTGCTTTCGCCATGGTGGTGGATGCGGAGAAAAGAGGAGTTTTAAAACCGGGGGCGACCCTGATTGAACCTACCAGTGGCAATACGGGTATCGGTCTGGCTTCCGTAGCAGCGGCCCGGGGATATAAACTGATCCTCACTATGCCGGAGACCATGTCTCTGGAACGGCGTAACCTGGCCAAAGCCTACGGTGCCGAACTGGTGCTGACACCGGGCAGCAAGGGCATGCAGGGCGCCGTAGACAAAGCGGAAGAACTGGTAAAAGAAATTCCCGGTTCCTGGATTCCCGGCCAGTTTGAAAACCCGGCCAACCCAGCAGTGCACGAAGCCACCACAGGTCCGGAAATCTGGGAAGATACGGATGGGAAAGTGGATATTTTTGTAGCAGGCGTGGGAACTGGCGGTACGGTTTCCGGCGTGGCAGCTTATCTGAAGAAAATGAATCCCGATGTAAAAATTGTAGCGGTGGAACCTTACGATTCCCCGTTATTATCCAAAGGACAGGCGGGCCCACATAAAATCCAGGGCATAGGCGCCAACTTTGTACCGAAAAATTTCCAAAAGGATTTAATTGATGAAATTATCCCGGTGAAATCGGACGATGCGTATGCAACATCCCGACATCTCGCGCAAACGGAAGGACTGCTGGTAGGCATTTCTTCCGGCGCCGCCCAGTATGCAGCGACGGTGCTGGCGGCCCGTCCGGAAAATAAAGGCAAAGTTATTGTGGCACTGTTGCCTGATACGGGAGAACGGTATCTTTCCACACCGGGGTTTGTGAAATAGAAACGGCAAAATAAAAACGTGTTCTTTTATTTTGGCTGGCAACATATTTTTTTGTTAAACCATTCTGAATAAGCGGTAAGAAAAAGATAAAGCAAAAGAAAGAGGGGAACATCATGATTACAAGAGACGAAGCATGGAAACTTTTGACCGAATATAATAGGGACCCGTTCCATCTGCGCCATGCGCTGACGGTGGAAGGGGCCATGCGTCATTTTGCCCGCACACTGGGCTATGGGGATGAAGAAGATTTCTGGGGAATCGTAGGTCTGCTCCACGATCTGGACTTTGAACAGTATCCGGATCAGCACTGCACCAAATCTCAGGAGATCATGAGGGAGCGGGGGCTGGATGAACGCCTGATTCACGCTACGGCCAGTCATGGGTACGGCATTACCGTGGATGTCAAACCGGAACACGAAATGGAAAAAGTGCTCTTTGCCTGCGACGAACTGACGGGGCTTATCGGCGCCTGCGCATTGGTGCGTCCTTCCAAAAGCGTGCAGGATATGGAAATGAAATCCGTGAAGAAAAAGTTTAAAGATCACAGATTTGCGGCAGGCTGCCACCGGGAAGTCATCCAGCAGGGCGCGGATATGCTGGGCTGGACGCTGGAAGATCTGATTACGAAAACCATTGAAGCCATGCGGGTGGATGAAGCAAAAATCAACGAAGCCTGCGCCAAGTTTGAAGCGTAACTTTGAATGAATTTATCTAGATAACTATCGCCGTTCTGCTGCGCATTAAGAAAATGTGGACAGGTGAGCAGGCGAATAAAGCAGTAGTTTTTTAATTGATTGTTAAAGAGAATGTTATGAACAGGAAAAAAGTGTTGATGGCCATGAGCGGCGGGGTGGACAGCAGTACGGCTGCCCTGTTGCTGAAGGAGGCCGGTTATGATGTCATCGGCGTTACGCTGAAGATGTTTGACAACAAGGAACTGGGGCTGGAGGAAGACAGCAGCCTTGCCAATGCAACGGATGCGAAACTGGTAGCGGATAAGATGGACTTTCCCCATTATGTATTTGATTTCTGCGAATACTTCCGCACAGGCGTCATAGGCCATTTTGTCGAAGAGTACGAAAAGGGGCGCACGCCGAATCCCTGCGTGGATTGCAACAAACATGTTAAGCTGGGGCAGTTGTTTGCCCGGGCAAAGGAAATGGGCTGCGATTATGTTGCTACCGGCCATTATGCCAATGTGCAGTTTGATGAAGCAAAGGGGCGATGGCTGCTGTTGCGGGGAGAGGACAGGCAGAAGGACCAGAGCTATATGCTCTATACACTGACCCAGAACCAGCTGGCCCATATCCTGTTCCCTCTGGGGCGCATGCATAAAACGGAGATTCGTGATAAAGCGGAAGAAGAAGGACTTGCCAACGCCCGAAAACCGGACAGCCAGGATATCTGTTTCGTTCCGGACGGAGACTATGCCAGGGTGATCGAGAAAATTACAAAGCGCAGGCCGAAGCCCGGAAAGTTCGTGCATATGGACGGTACGGTGCTGGGAACCCATAAAGGGCAGTTACACTATACCATCGGCCAGCGGAAAGGACTGGGCATTGCCTATCAGTATCCCCTGTATGTAATCAGAAAGGATATTGAAAAGAATATTGTGTATCTGGGGCCACATGAGGCACTGTTTTCTAATACGCTGATTGCGGAAAACTGCAACCTGATTTCCCTTGCTGAACTGACCGGTCCGTTACGGGTCACGGCTAAGCCCCGTTATCGGGCGGTGGATGTGCCGGCTGTGATTGAACCCATGGAGGACAGAAACATTAAAGTGACCTTCGATGAACCCCAGCGGGCCCTGACCCCGGGACAGGCAGTGGTGTTTTACCAGGGCGATGTTGTGGTAGGCGGCGGTACAATACGGTGACAACTGTTCTTTAAGCGATTAACAAATGGAATTTAAATAACCCTTATATGTTATGAAGCGTTACGTTATGAAAAAATTACGCAGTCAGGACAAAGTGTACTATTGTAAAATGAGATTAAGGTTGAGAAACTTTATTTTATAAAATACTGCCGGTATTGTGAGGGATGGTTATGAAAAGTCAGATATGTTGGGACAAACCAGTTGGGATACTGGCAACAGGGCTGTTGCTGCTTGCCGGAACGGTCTGCCCTTTGACAGGGGAGGCGGCCCTGCCTACTCACCCGGTGCTTTCCGCTTCGGCAACGGATAAAAATCCTAAAGGAACCGGGCCTGTTGCAGTTCCTGAACAGGTAACCCGGCCGGAGACAGGGAGAGAAAACAGGGAAAGCGTTGCGGATAAAATATGGAACAAAGTCAGGAACGGTTCTGTTCCCGGTGAGTCTGCGCAAAATAATAGACCGCCGCAAACATCTGCGGCGGCAGACGATAGTAATCAACAAACAAATCATTCCTCTGCGCCGGCATCAGTTCAGGAAGAACACGCGGCCTATCCTGACCCCGCAACCCCGATGCAGGCGCCGGCTGGTTATACCGAAGCAGAGATACGGGAACAGATGATAAAAAAATATACCCGTCCCCGGCCTGCCTTCCGCAGGGTATCCGGAGCAGAAGCGGGTACTGATTATCGGCCCGGTACGATGGATGTGAAAATTCCCATTTTGTTTTTCCCTGCTGATGAAGTAAGGGATGTTTCGGAAACCTTTCAAGTCAATCCGGACGGAACTCTTGGAACGAAAACCTTTGGTAACGGTGAATCCACTGGCAGGGAATATAGTGTTGCCGCCCAAAAACAAATACAGGAAATGCAAAAGCAAAAACCGCAACCGGCAGGAAAAAATAGGGAAGGGAATGCGCTTTCAGGACAGCAGAGGCATTCCTCTTCAGGAGCTGCCGGAGCCCGGCAGAAATATAAAACCGTAACGGTGCAGGTAAACGTACCGGCTCCGTCGCCTTTCCGTCAGCTGACTTCCGGGGACTTCAGGTGGTTTACCAACAGTAAGGGACATTATGTATTTGCACTGCCGCATTCATTGCCCCAGGATCCGTTGAAAGGCCTGCCAGCAGAAGGTCCCATGGTGATCCGGGCTGCTGCCCAGAATGAATTTATGGCGGTAAGTATGGACGATCCTGGCGATACCTATTATTATAAAAATTCAGATACTTTCCCAACTTATGGAAAGGCAAAACCGGTATTTACGGAAACCCGGAAAAATATTCAGGGAAATGATGTGAACATAAAATACATCCGGTATTTTATCAGCGGGCAGTATTGCCTGATTGTAGATGGCAGCTGTGAAAGGGCAGGAAAAACCTGCCGGGCAGCCGTTGTGTTCCCGGAAAGCAAGCAGTATGAATATCTGCCGAAAGCAATGTACGTAATGGAAAATCTGAAAGCGATATAAAAAACACCGATCCATTCATGCATGTGCTTATCCAGGGAAAGCATATACATTCATTGTATCGGTGTTTTGCAAAATATCAAAATAAAATTATTTCAGCTTCTTTAAAGCTGCCGCGTTTTTTACCAGGATGACGCCGGCGGCTTTCATTTTTTCCAGGGCCGCTTTGGTCGTATCAGGGGCAATGCCCCGGCAGGCTGCTTCATTCAGGATGACGGTGAAGCCAGCGTCTCTTAACTGGAGAACGGTGTTCAGCACACAGTAATCCGTGGCCAGTCCGCCACAAATGACGGTAGTGATACCATGCTGGCGCAGAAATTCAATGGCGCCGGTACTGTATTTATTTGCCAGATCGTGGTAGCAGGCTCCGTAAGGATGTTTGTCCGGTTCAATACCCTTTAAGCTTTGGAAGGCGTAAGCATTAGGATTCAGGCCATCAATAAAATCGAAGCCCGGTGTGCCTACGATGGCGTGCTTCGTCCAATACAAATCCAGATCCGGATATCCGGTAATGGGTGTCAGAGACGGATGCTCCGGGGTTGCGATCCATTTTGCGTAAGGGGAGTGGGCGTCCCGGGATCCGATCCGAAGGGAAGCAAGCTCCGCCTGGGCATTTAATTCCGGAACGATCTGGTCTCCTTCCGCCACAGGCAGCTCGTCGGGGCACAGAGGGGTAAATGTTTTTTGTGCGTCTATATCAAAAGACGCGATAAATTTTTTGGCAGGTAAACGAAAATTAAACATATTGTGTCCTCCTTTTTTGCTAATGATAAGCGAACAAACAAATTAAAAATCATCGAACGTTCGCAATAAAACTATTGACAAACGAACTGTTTGGGTATATTATAATTGCAACGAACGAACGTTTAGAAAGAGGTGGATGAAATGAAAAAGTTTTTACTTGCATTCGTACTGGGCGCTATGCTGAGCGGCGGTTTTACATATATGACAGTTTCTGCTTCCCCTGAAATTTATGAGAAGCAGGTTATTACAGTTCATACAGGGGACACCCTTTGGGATATTGCTGCTGACTGGAGTAGTAAAGATGAGGATGTCCGCGAAGTTATACTGCGCATCCAGAAAGAAAACGGACTGACCGGCAGTAACCTTTCGGTGGGACAGCAGCTAGTGGTTCCGGTCCGCAAAACTGTAGCGGATGTAATCGCGGAACAAAATGCCAGAAATTCCCACAGAGTTCAGCTGGCAGCTAAGTGAAATCGGTGACGGGTTCGCGATGACTTTGCCTGAAAACATAACTTTGGCACACAAACTTCAATTTATAAATGTTCCCAATAATTTCCCGGAATGACAATGTCATGACCGGGAATTTTTTTATCATCGAACAGGGGGAGCAGCTCGGTGGCGGTCATTGCTTCCGGTTTGTCAATCTGGCCCAGAAGGTAGGCAATGTATCCAACCAGTGGCTCAGGCCCGGGCAACTGGCTACGAAGAAATCCCACATCTGCAGCCTTATCCCTTTTGGCAAGACGTGCGCCATCCTCTGTAATAAGAAGAGGAAGATGCAGATACCGGGGCGTATCAAAACCCAAAAGCCGGAACAAATAAATCTGCGGTGCGGAAGAACTTAGCAGATCCCAGCCACGGACTACCTGGGTAACGCCCAAGAGACCGTCGTCTATGGTTACGGCCAGTTGATAAGCAAACACGCCGTCGCTGCGCCGGATGATTATGTCTCCCCAGTCCCGGGCCAGATTAAATGCTTGGGAACCGAAGTGCCCATCCGTAAACCGGACTTCTTCTTCCGGAAGGATAAGACGGGCTGCGGGCCTGCGCTGTTTTTCCTTTTTCCGGATCTCTTCCACCGTAAGATGCCGGCATGTACCTGCATATACCACGCGCCCGTCAGAGGCGTGAGGCGCATCTGCCACATGGAGCTGGGCCCGGCTGCAGAAACAGGGATAAACAAGCCCTTCATTTTTCAGCAGCTCATAATATTTTTCATAGATTGCAGTGCGTTCGCTCTGGAAAGGAACGGGGAAATTATCCCAGGTGATTCCCAGCCATTCCAGATCGGAAAAAATTTGTTCCGCAAAATTGCGGGGGCAGCGCATGGGATCCAGATCCTCAATACGAAGTAAAAAACTGCCGCCACTTTTTCTGGCGCAAAGCCAGGCGGCCAGTGCTGTATAAATATTCCCCAGATGCATCCGGCCACTGGGAGAAGGGGCAAATCGTCCTGTCATTTTTATTCCTTCTTAAAAATGTTCATAAATATTTCATTTTTTATTATAGCATAAACGATATAATGTATTGTATAGATGTGTTGTATGTATGGGAAAAAATATTTGTGATATACAATGAATCATTGGGGGTAAGGGAAATGGAAGAAAAAATGGCTGACGATAGCATGCAGGAAGAGGAAACAGTGAAAGAAGAACAGCAGAAAGAAATCGAACCGTTGGTGGATATTGATACCGAATGGGAAGCGGAAAAACTCTGCCGTTGGGGCGCTGCCCGGGCCAGCGTGCTGGTAGTGGCTCCTGTACTGGGAACTATGGCCCTGATTGCCAATGAAGTGTATATGATCACCCGCCTGGCAGATCTTAGGGGTGTAAAAATTTCCGAAGGCACGGCGTTGGGGCTTTTGGGCTCTTTGGGCGCAACGTTTATCGGCCAGTCCGTATTCACACTGCTTCCAATAGCTGCTATTCAGATTCCTCTGGCCGTATCCATTACTTATGGTGTAGGCAAGGCCGCCAATGCCTGGCTGAAAGCGGGCCGTCCGGAGGATGTGGCCAGCTTCCGGGAAGTCTTTGAAAAGGCGCGCAAGGAAGGGGCGGAAAATGCGGATACTTTCAGTAACATGGACTGTAAGGATGAACCCCTTGGGGATGAAAGCAAAAAGTTTGACCTGAGCGCCCTGAAAGAAAAAATGAAGAACGTGAAAGGGGAAGATGTCTTTGCCGGGATGAAAACTACGGCAGACAAGGCAGAATCAACCATTTCCCAGAAAATCAAAGACTTTAATGACCGCATCATAAATCCGCTGAAAACCTCAAGCGATCGCTGGGTTTCCGCCCAGAACTGGCAGCAGCTGTCCCATGGTGAGCTGGTGATTCCCTACAGCGAAATCAAAATGTATATGACCAAGGCCCTGACGGGAAGCGACTTTGCCCTGCTGGATATCGGGTATCTGGCGCCGGATTATCTGCGGATGAATCTGCAGCATAATACCTATGGGACGCTGGAGCTGAAACTTTCCATTTTGGTTTTTTTTGTTGAGCAGAAAGAAGCAGTTGCTCATATTAAAGTAGAAGGCTTTGACATCTTCAATAATGATTTTGCTTCCCTTGTTGTAAATACCGTAGGGGATAAACTGATCGTAGCTATCGTGGACCTGATTTTTGACAAGGTTACTATTGAAAACAAAGATGTAGAAGTAACTTACGAAAATGGTGTGATAGCTTTGGATTTCACAAAGACATTGCAGGAAAGCAAAATCGGTAAGACACGTTTCCTGAAGAAATCTGTTCTGGATGTGCTTCATCTTACAAACCTGAGCGTGATGGAAGAGGGGCTGAAAGTCAAGGCTAATGTGATTCTGTGAGATATAATATAATTTTGCTGAAGCCATTCCGTTCAGGGGCTGGCTTCAGCATTTTCGTTTTTGCGTCAATATGCCCTTCAGGATTTGGGGCGCTGGCTGACAGTCACAAGAAGAGCTCCTGATGATTTGATGGCTTTGCCAAAATCCATCATTTGGTGTAAAATATAATGTACACTGCAAAAGTGTTTGTCTTTTTAAAAATTACATGCGGAATTATTTCTGCAGGAGGAAGTTGTGGCGTTAACGTATCGAAGAAAAACATCGGCTATGGTGGAAGGCGCAATCTGCGCGGCAATAGCTATTGTTTTTAATCTGCTGTTTGCATATGTTCCCTTCATGGGAATTATTTTAAACCTGATCATGCCCCTGCCGCTTGTGGTTTGCGGTATGCGGAACGGAATGCGCTGGAGCATCATGGCTGCCGTGGTATCCACGGTGCTGGTGGCCATGACGGTGAATCCCATCCATGCGCTGTTTTACATTGGAGTGTACGGCGTCATGGGAATCGTCTTAGGGGAGTGCATGCATCGGCACCTGCCTGCGAAAAAACTGTTGCTGTATGCGTCTATCGGGGCGTTGGTGAGTATTGGCATCAACATGCTGCTGGCACTGTATGTAATGGGTATCCATCCCGTTGACATGATGTTCCAGTCTCTGGATGAGGCGGTTCCGCAGATTGCATCTTCCTTTAACACCGGAGGCATGACGCCGGAACAGTCCGCCGCCTTTACCGCCCAGATGACGGAAATGGTATCCATGATCAAGATCATTCTTCCGGGAGCCATGCTGCTGATGGCGCCGATCCTGGTCATGATCAATTACTGGGCAGCCCGGAAGATACTGGCAAGGACCGGGGAAACGTTCCCGGAATTTCCTCCGGTGGAGGAATGGTCTTTCCCGCCGGTAGTTGCACTGGTATACATTGCTGCATTATTTGTCATTCAGTATTTCCAGAGCGACAAAACCCATATGGCGTTTACGGTAGCCGCCAATGTCTGGGCTATCTGCAGCATGCTGCTGATGGTGCAGGGGCTGGTGTTTGTGTACTGGTATCTGAAAACCCATAACAAGCCCATGTGGTGGATGAAGGTCATCATCCCGGTTTCCATGTTTATTTCCCTGGCAGGGCTGATCATGACATATATCGGCGGTTACGATATTCTGTTTGACGGACGCAAGCTGCGGGGGAAAAAGAAATAGGAAAAAGCTGTCAGAATCATGGCGCTTCCGAAGGTCTGCAGTAATAAATGAGGTGAGTGTATGTTTGAAAACAGAGGCCGGTTTTCCAGCTGGAAAGAGGTTATGATCTATGTTTTGCTGATTATTTTGCTGGTGGCAGCAGTTTGCATGTTGCAGCCGTATTTTATTCCGGTTGGGGTGATGCTGGTCATTGCAGTAATCTGGTTTGCACGTAGGGCCCATAACAGCAAAAAACTGTTGCTTACCGGATATCTGGATGATGTGATCCGTAATATTGAGCGTACGGTTCACTTTTCCACAAAAAATCTGGATGTGGGCATGGCGGTATTTTCCTATGACGGAAAGCTGCAATGGAAAAATGAAAAGTTTCAGGAATGGACGGGACTGAAATCACTGGAAGGGAAAAAACCGGAGGAGGTGCTTCCTCTACCGGAAAATTCTTTCGAGACCATGTGCGTCAAGGATGATAGTAAGATCATCAAGATGCGGGGCCGCTATTACCGGATGCGGTATTTCAGCGTACAGAACCAGAATAAAAATAACGGAAAAAGAGAACCGGTCGGAACCTCCAGCAGCCTGATGCTATATCTGACCGATGTGACAGACTGGGAGATGCTGAAGCAGCGATTTGCGGAAGAACGGATGTGTCTGGCCTATGTCCGGTTCGACAACTATGAAGATGTAATGAAAGGTATGACGGAAAGCGCCCGCTCTAACCTGAACGGTGAAATTGGCGAAATCGTAAATAAATGGGTGGAGTCTTTACAGGGGTTTATCGTAAGGGCAAACAAAGAAAATATGGTGGTGGGGTTTAATTACAAAAACCTGCAGAAAGCCATCAATGAAAAGTTTTCTGTTCTGGATAAGGTTCGCGAAGTCCGGATGGAAAATAAACTGGCGCCTACACTTAGCATCGGTATTTCCAAGGATGGGGACACTTTGGAAGAAATCAGTATGCATGCTTCCAAGGCCCTGGATCTGGCCTTGGGCCGGGGTGGAGACCAAGTGGTGGTGGAGTGTGACAAGCAGATGCAGTATTTTGGCGGCACCAGCGCAGTCAGCGCCAAGAGCACCCGTGTCCGGGCCCGTATTGTGGCCCATACCATTCGGGAGCAGATGGACGATGCGGATAAGGTCTTTGTCATGGGACACGCCAACGAGGACTATGATGCCATCGGCGGTGCGGTCGGTGTTGCCAAGCTGGCCCTGTCCATGAACAAACCTACGTTTATTGTGGTCAGTGAGCGAAGTACTTCCCTGCAGAAACTGAAGAAATTTGTATTTAACAGTGAGCTGAACATTGCCGAAGAAGACAAACAGTATGAAGGAATCTTCGTACATGAGGAAGACGCGTTAAAAGAAATTACCCCCAAAAGCCTGCTGTTTTTGGTGGATCATCACAGGGCTGTTTTAAGCGCCAGCCAGAAAGTGCTGGAGGCCATTCCCCAGAAACGGATCATCATCGACCATCACCGCAGGGCTGAAGATATAATAAAGAATACCATACTGAAATATATGGAACCGTCGTCTTCGTCTACCAGCGAACTGGTGACGGAGCTGACAGGGTACTTTAATGATAAGCTGGAATTCACCAAAGGGGAAGCTACTGCGTTGTACAGCGGTCTGGTAGTCGATACCAAAAACTTCAACGTACAGACTGGGGCCCGTACTTTTGAAGCGGCGGCCCTGCTCAGAACTTCCGGCGCTGATCCCGTCCTGGTGCGTCAGCTGTTCAAGGATGACCTGGAATCCTTCCGGGAACGCTACCGTCTTATTGCAGATGCGGAAACACCGTTGCCCCATCTGGCGATTGCGGTTAACCGCAATGTAGAAAATACCAGCGAGGTTTCCATACTGGCAGCTCAGGCTGCAGATGCCCTGATCAATGTTACGGAAATTTCCGTAGGCGTGGTGATCTCCGCCTGTACCGATGGCTGCGTAAACGTAAGCGCCCGCAGCGACGGCAGCATCAACGTGCAGATCATCATGGAAGGGCTGGGGGGAGGCGGTCACCAGACAGTGGCCGGCGTGCAGCTGCAGAATGCAGATGCGGATGAAGTAAAACGGCAGATTATCGAATTAACGAAGAAACAATTTGACGAAGCAGAGGAGAAAGAAAAAAATGAAAGTAATCTTACTGAGTGATGTTAAAAATTTAGGAAAAAAAGGCGACATTGTGGAAACTGCGGAAGGTTACGGCCGCAACTACCTGATTCCCCGGAAGCTGGCCAAGGAAGCTACCGCAGTCAACATGAACCAGGCCATCCAGGATAAAAAAGTAGCGGCGCATCGGGCAGCCCAGCGTAAAGATGAAGCCGTCATGCTGGCTTCTCAGGTCGAAAAGGTAACTGTGAAACTGAAATTGAAAATTGGCGCCAATGGTAAACTGTTCGGCGCCGTAACTTCCAAGGACGTGGCGGAAGCCCTGATCAAACAGACAGGGCTGGAAGTAGACCGCCGCAAGATCGAACTGAGCCAGACTGTAAAATTGCCGGGTTCGTATACGGCGGTGGCAAAACTGCACCCGGAAATTTCCGCAAAATTTAATGTTATTGTAGAAGCTGACGAAGATTGATCAGGAAATTTTAGACAAGCGAACTATTCAATTTATAGATGAACGGTTCCAAAGAAAAGCAAGAGGTTGCCATGCAGGACAGAGTGCCTCCGCAAAATATAGAAGCGGAACAATCCGTGATCGGCGCCATGCTGATCGATAAGAACGCAGTGGCTTTGGTCACTGAAAAACTGATGCCGGAAGATTTTTACCGGCAGGCCCACCGTGTGATTTTCAGTGCCATGCTGACGTTGCATTCCAAAAACGAGCCCGTTGACATGGTCACGGTGGTCAATGAACTGAAAAAACAGAATAAACTGGAAGACGTAGGCGGTATCTCCTATATTACGCTGCTGGCTAATATAGTACCTACGGCTGCCAATGCTAAGTATCATGCCAAAATAGTGGAAGAAAAATCCCTTCTGAGACAGTTGGTGGAAGGCGGAACAGCCATTGCTTCCATGGGATACGACGGTTCGGAAGATGTGCGGGATATTATGGACCAGGCGGAAAAGACGATTCTGCGTATTTCCAACCGGAAGGGCGGAACGGATTTTGTGCCCATAGCTGACGTTGTATCGGATACAGTGGATCATATTGCTAAAGTGTTGGAAAGCAAGGACCCCATTACCGGTGTGGCTACAGGATTTTCTGATTTAGACCGTCTGACTGCCGGGCTGCACCCGTCGGATTTCATCATTTTGGCGGCCCGTCCTTCCATGGGAAAGACGGCCCTGGCTCTGAATATTGCCCAAAACGTTGCCATTCGAGGCGCCAGAACGGGAGAACCTAAAAAACGGGTGGCTTTTTTCAGTCTGGAAATGAGCCGGGAACAGCTGGTGCAGCGCATGCTCTGTTCCGAGGCGGATGTGGACGCTCAGATGCTGCGTGCCGGAGGGACCGACAGGGATAAGCTGGGATCTGATTTCTGGGAAAACCTCTGGATCGCGGCAGACCGGCTGGGGGAATCCCAGATGTTTATTGATGACACGCCGGGGCTTTCCATCATGGAAATGCGGTCCAAGGCTCGCAGGCTCCAGTCAGAAGGCGGCCTTGACCTGATCGTCATCGATTACCTGCAGTTGATGCAGGGCACTGTTGGGCGGAGCAATTCCGACAACCGTCAGCAGGAAGTTTCGGAAATTTCCCGCGGATTGAAAGCTCTGGCCCGGGAGCTGAACGTGCCGGTACTGGCCCTATCCCAGTTAAGCCGCAGCGTTGAGGCGCGACAGGTGAAAAAGCCTATGCTGTCTGACCTTCGTGAATCTGGTTCACTGGAGCAGGACGCAGATATCGTTATGTTCCTGTACCGGGGCGATTATTATAAAGGGGCCGATGAAGCGCCGGACCATATTACAGAACTGATTATTGCCAAGCATCGTAACGGTCCCGTAGGACGGGTCAACCTGTTCTTTAAAAATGAATGTACGAAGTTTATCAGCCTGGCCCGCCGGCCAGAGGACGGCGGAAAGTAGAAAGCTGTTATATTTTAATCATATATTATTATTCGGCTGCGAAAGCAGAAGGGGGACAAAGAGATGATTCCAAGGTACACACGCCCGGAAATGGAGAAAATTTGGAACGAACGGAACGAATGGCAGACCATGCTGGATGTGGAAATCGCTGCCTGCGAAGCCAATGCGGAGCTGGGCCGGATTCCCAAAGAGGCTGTTGAGGTCATTAAGGCGAAAGCCAATTTTGATGTAGACCGCATCCATGAGATCGACAGGGAAATCAACCACGATATTATTGCGTTTTTATCCGCTGTTGCGGAATATGTTGGTGATGACGCAAAGTATATCCATATGGGTCTGACATCCACCGACGTGAAGGACACAGGCCTGAATGTACAGGTAAAACAGGCTTCGGATGTAATTCTGAAAGATTTGGAAAAACTGGCGGAAGTGCTGAAACGCCGGGCTGTGGAATTCAAATATGTACCTACCATTGGCCGTACCCATGGGGTACATGCGGAACCTACCACTTTCGGCCTGAAACTGCTGCTGTGGTACAGTGAGACCTTGCGCAATATTGAACGTATGAAACGTGCTGCGGAAAACATGTGCGTAGGCAAACTGTCAGGCGCCGTAGGTACTTATGCGGATATCGATCCTTATGTAGAAGAATATGTGTGCAAAAAGCTTGGACTTAAGGTGGAAAGCGTGGCTACCCAGGTGGTGCAGCGTGACCATCATGCGGAATATATCGCAACTCTGGGCGTTATTGCAGGTACCCTGTCCCAGATGGCCCTGGAGGTACGTCATCTGCAGCGTACGGAAGTGCGGGAGGCAGAAGAATATTTCAGCCCGAAACAGAAAGGCTCTTCTGCCATGCCCCATAAGAGGAACCCGGTGCGCAGCGAGCGCATCTGCGGCATGGCCCGCCTGGTACAGGGCTATGTGCTGCCGGCCTTTGAAAACATCCCCCTGTGGCATGAGCGGGACATCTCACACTCTTCCGTAGAACGGGTAATGTTACCGGACGCTACTACGGCTCTGGATTATATCCTGAATGAGACCATCAACCTCATTGACCGGCTGCTGGTATATCCGGAAAAGATGCTGGAAGACCTGAATATGACCGGCGGCCTGATTTACAGCCCCCGGGTGCTGCTGGCCCTGGTTTCCAAGGGCGCGTTCCGGGATACGGCCTATCGCTGGGTACAGCGTAATGCTATGAAGCGCTGGCTTCAGGGCGAAGATTTCTATGAGAACCTTTGCAAGGACGAAGATGTCCGCAAGTACCTGACGCCGGAAGAAATCAGAGCCTGCTTTGATTACAAACCCATGCTGGTCCATGTAGATAAAATTTTTGCACGGTTTGGGTTATAACAGAGAAAAATATATTTTGTTTTAGCAGATAAGGGAGATGGAAATATTATGTCGTCAGTTGTGGTAATCGGCGCCCAGTGGGGCGATGAAGGAAAAGGAAAAATCGTAGACTATCTGGCCCAGAAGGCAGATGCGGTAGTGCGTTACAGCGGCGGTTCCAATGCAGGTCATACGGTTGTAGTGGACGATATTCCCTACAAGTTGCGGCTGCTGCCTTCCGGGATTTTGTACCATGGGAAGATCTGCGTATTGGGCAACGGCGTGGTCATCAATCCCGGCGTGGTGCTGCAGGAAATTAAAGAGATGCACGATAAGGGTGTAGATATCAGCCGTATTGCCATCAGCGACAGGGCTCATGTGGTGCTGCCTTACCATCAGAAACTGGACGTACTGCAGGAAGAAGCTTTGGGTGCGGCGAAGATCGGCACCACAAAGGGCGGCATCGGTCCCTGTTATATGGATAAAGTAGCCCGGGTGGGTATCCGCGTCTGCGATCTGATGGATCCGGAAGTGTTTGCTGCGAAACTGAAAACAAATCTGGCTGCAAAAAATGAGATTCTGACAAAAATTTACGGTGCAGAACCTTTTGATTACGACACGATGTTAAAGGAATATTTGGCTTATGCCGATGAACTGCGTCCCTATGTGACGGATACCGGTGTTATCTTGGACGAGCTTCTGGAAAAAGATAAAAAAGTCCTGTTTGAAGGAGCCCAGGCAACTTTCCTTGATATCGACCACGGAACATATCCTTACGTTACCAGCTCCAACCCCACTGCGGGCAACGCCTGTGTAGGCAGTGGTATCGGACCCCGGTTTATCGACCATGTGGTAGGGGTGGTAAAAGCTTATACTACCCGTGTAGGCGCCGGTCCCTTCGTAACGGAACTGCTGGATACAGATGGACCTGGGAACCAGATCCGGGAAACAGGTCATGAGTATGGAACGGTAACGGGACGTCCCCGCCGTTGTGGCTGGCTGGATGCCTTTATGTTACGTTATTCCGTCCGCCTGAACAGTTTGGATTCCATTGCGGTGACCCGTCTGGATGTACTGGACCGGATGAAAAAGATCAAGATGTGCGTGGGTTATAAAATTGACGGAGTGGAAATCAAACAGATTCCCGCGAGCCTGAAGACTCTGGCCAAAGTGGAACCGGTTTACGAAGAATTTAACGGCTGGATGTGCGATACCACCAAATGCCGGAAATACGAAGACC
>Ga0256405_10004310_pt1 | contig 26996 bp, 36 predicted proteins | sample RumenRJG_02DNA_FD_189096 | JGI IMG/M metagenome (GOLD analysis project Ga0256405, IMG submission 189096) | Bovine rumen microbial communities from Lethbridge, Alberta, Canada - RJG_02 | ecosystem: Host-associated > Mammals > Digestive system > Stomach > Rumen | place: Canada: Alberta... | reverse complement strand
TAGAACGATTTGTTAGACATTCTGAATTCCCATATAATGTAGATTTTTATTTACCTAATTATAATGTTTATATAGAATATCAAGGGTCTCAATATCATTATGGATATGCATATTTAGGAACAAAAGAAGATTTAGAAGAACTTAAAAGGCTTAAAAAGAAAAATGAAATAAGAATGCAACAAACCAAATCTGGAAAATATTCTCAATATCAAGGAATGATTAATATTTGGGCTGGACTAGATGTAAAGAAAAGAAATTATGCTAAAGAACATAATATTAATTATTTGGAAATTTATAGATGTAATTCTAAAGAAGATTTACAATATCAAATATCTTTATATTTAATGTGCTTAAATAAAGAAAATATTTTATTATATAATGAAGATGTTTTGCAAAAAGAATATGAATATTTTAAATCATTAAAAGTAGATTCAATTTCTCCTACATATGGAAAACATAATTATATTGTTAAATATTTTCAATGTAATAATTTCTTTGGAAAAGAAATAGAATTATATGCAAATAATCCAATTATTCGTAGACAAATAATTCAAAATAGAATGAAATATTTGCATAAATCTGAATATGAATTAACTCCTGATGATATTTTAATGGGATTTAAAGATTCAGGTATATATTATGGTTATTCTCATTTTAATCCACAGTGGACAAATTGGTTTGTAAATAAATTCAATGTTAAAACTATATATGATCCATGTGGTGGTTGGGGACATCATTTATTTGGGATGATTTCATGTGATAAGATAATTTATAATGATTTTAGCAAATCAACAGTTGAAGGCGTTCAAAAAATAAAAGAATATTTTAATATGAATAATTTAGAAATTCATTATGGTGATGGAACCAAATATATACCAGAAGATATAGATGGTTGGTTTATGTGCCCACCTTATTATAATCTTGAACACTATGAATGCGGCGATTTTAACTCTCTAGATGAATATAAAATGTTTTTAAATAAAATTATTAACTTATGGCAAAATAGTTCATCTATAATTTTTGGAATAATATTACGAGAAGATTTAATTCAATATATAGATATTAAACCAGATGAAATATATGATATGAAAATCCATAAATCATTTCATTTAAATGGAACTAAGAAGAAGCATGATGAAAAATTTTATATATTTAAAAAATGAGGAAATTCAAAAGAGTTTCCTCTTTTTATTTTTAACTTCTATTTTTCTATATTAAATATTTTTTGTAATTTTGCATTGAAATTAAAAATAATAATTATGACAGTTATTTATGCAAATAGTGGTGATCGGGATACATTAATTCTTCAACATATATGGGAAGGGTTAAATTGTCGCGTTATTGAAATAGGCGTAGATTCAATTGATTTTGAAGATGAAGTTGATAATGCTCTTATGCAAGAGGAAAATACTCTAATTATTTGCGGGCATGGCACTTCACATGGATTGCTTCATCCAAATTGGAATTCTGGACAATATATTATTCATGAAAATAATGTTAATCTTATTCATGCACAAAATGTAATATGTTCATGGTGTTGGGCATCTGATTTTGCAGAAGCCCACAATCTTCATGGATTTTTTACTGGAATGTTTATTTCAAACGTTCAGGAGGCAGAAGACAATTTTATTCATGTTCATGATTATGATGAATTGGATGAAGAAATTTATTCATATGGTTTATATTTTGCGAATTACCTAAATCAATGTTTACATAATAATGTGCCTTTAAGTGAATGGATTGGAGGCTTACAAGAACCTCGGTCATATGTAGCAAATTTTAATCAAAGTCGGCTAGCATATTTTGAATAACTTCTATTTTTTAGTTTGAATTTTTTTGTGTAATTTTGCATTGAAATTTAAAAAATACAAAAAATTATGAGTAAACAAATGGAAGAGCTTCAAGCTCGTAAACAAGCCTGGCAAGAGCAAGTAAAACGTCAAAATGATCTTTTTGCTGAAGAGGAGCGAAAGATTCGTGAAGAGGAGCGTCGTAAGAAACAATCTGAAAAAGAGAATTTTCTTGAAGATCTGAAAAAGGAGATTGCTCATGATTATAATATGTCTTTGGAGCAAGCTGAAATTGTGGTTGCACAGGCATGGGAGCATGGTCATTCTTGTGGATACAATGATGTTCGTTGTTATGCTCAGGATTTTGGAGAATGGGTTGAGAAAATTCTCGACATACAGCGCAGAATAAATTATTAATTTTTAACATTTATCTATTATGAATAAGTTAGAAACACTTCCCAAAATGTTGTTCTATGGAGGACATGTTTACATGATTGAACTTCATGTTAATTTCCGTGGAAATTTGGTCATTGGATATCGTGCAGACAGGGATAATTCTATTTTATCCTTTGTGGTGGAGCCGCAGAATGAACCTTATATTCCTGAAGGATTCGTTACTAATGATGGAGTGCTCAATGAATATATTGGTAATATGAAAACACTTGATGAGTGTATTGACCAAATTGCATTGATCATCAAAAAGAATGATATTCAAGAACATGTTTGATACAAACTCACATTTAAATGTATAATTTATCAATTTTAAAATATTTGTCAAAAATGAAAAAATTTTATTTGATTCTAATTGGAATATTGACAACCATATATTCATTTGGTATGTCAAGTGAGCACATGGATTCTATTTCAAAGCAATTTACTTTGGATGAAGTAACTGTAACATCCATATATCGTTCTAATGCAACTGATGTGGATGAGCTAAAGAGCGAAGAACTCGTTAAGATTAATATTGGGCAAGAGCCTTCACATATGTTTAAATCTATGCCATCTATTTATGCACGAGCAGATAATGGCACATCATTTGGTTATGGCTATTATTATATTCGAGGTTTGGATCAAACACGAATTAATGTTTCATTGGATGGTATGCCATGGAATGAAGCTGAAGATTTTGGAACTTATTTTGCAAATTCTCCTGACCTAATGGCAAGTATTCATAGTGTAAAGGTTGAGCGTGGCACAAGTTCAAAAACGAATGGTGTATCAGCTGCAGCAGGTAACGTCAATTTGGAATCCGTAAATTTGCGCCAGGACACGATTTCATATGTCCAAGGTATGTACGGTGTGGATGACACCTATAAAGCCAGCATAGTGTATAATATGGGGCTTAAAAAGGGTTTTGGATTGCACCTTAAAGCCACTACAAGTCATACGGATGGTTATCGTCGTAATAGTTGGAATAATTCACATGCGTTTACTGCTAAATTTGGCTACTATTTCAATGATAGACACACGATTGATGTGTTAAGCATTAACGGTTATCATAGTAACTGTCAGGGATGGATTGGTTCAACAAAAGCAGAGTTGGATAATGACGTGCGTGCCAATGGTAACACAAAAGATGAAACTGACAATTGGCTTCAAACCGTTAACAAAATTCAATATAAGGGTTGGTTGACTGATAATACGTTGTTAAGTGCATCTGTATATCTCCAATATCAAACTGGTAGTTATCGTTTCGACCTGGATAACTATATGACACGTGTAGTTAGCGATCCGACATGGGTTCCGTATGGTGCAATTTATGATTACGGATTGACACACTATCTGTATGGTGGTAATGTTGTCGCTAAAAGCACTGTTGGCGTGTTTGACATCTATGGTGGTGTAAATGCATATGGTTTCCAACGTGAACACTTTATGGATGAACGTAATACAAAGTATCTCAAAAATATTGGTACTGATGAGTATTACGATAACATTGGTTATAAAACCGATATTAACGTATTTGCAGGTACAACAGCATACCTTGGTAATTGGACACTCGGTGCAAATTTGCAATATCGCCACGTTGATTTCTCATATACAGATAAAATGAACAATGTACATTTATCTAGTGGTGACATGAAAACCAATTGGAATTTTGTAAATGGTGGTATTGACATTATGTATAACATCAACAAAAATCATCATATATATGCAAAGTTAGCAGTATCTAATCGTGAGCCGATGCGTAGTGATATGTTCGATGGTAATGAGCATATTGCAGCAGATACTATTGCAAAATATGGTTTAGCAACCACCAAACCTGAATTGGTACATGACGTTGAACTTGGATGGGAGGGTAAAGGCTCTATTTTCAAAGCAAACGTGAACCTCTATTACATGCATTTCAAGAATGAGTTAATTCTGAATGGTAATCTTGGTTTGAACGGACTCCCTGGGCACGTAAATGCTGATAACAGTTTCCGTACTGGTGCAGAGGTATCGTTTGATGTTGAACCCGTAAAAGGTTTACACCTTGTAAATTCTACATCTTATGCATATGGAAAAGTGAACAAAGCGAATGTATGTAACAATGCTACTCACATTTTCTTCCCTGCATGGACGTTGTTCCAAGATATTCACTATGATACGAAAGTTGGTGATGTAGCGGTTACTGTAGGCGCTAACTATGACTTGCGTAGTAAAATCTACCTTGATTTGGATAACCAATATTCGTTGCCTACCAATATGGCACTTAACGTATATGGTAGTCTTACATTCCGCGATAGAATTGAGTTGTCATTGCACCTCAACAACATCACAAATCATGTGAATTACTCTTATGGTAGTGTGAATGGTAGTGGTGATATTCTCTATGTTCAGGAGTCTAAATTCAATTGTTTTGGAAGTATAAAATTTTATTTTTAATTTTTAATATAGGAGAATTTATTATGACACAATTTATTCATTTTATTGGAATTTTATTTCTTATATCTGGATTTCCGCTTGCATTTGCGGCTATATTTAATCATATAAATGCTATGCGATATCCTAAAGATATGTTTGATGATGCATGGCCATATGTTAAAAAAGCTTATATTTATCTTGGTATAATGATATTATGCTTGACAATTGGCAGTATTATTATTTGTAATTTTTAAAATATATTTTGAAATTTAATTATAATAATTAAATTAATTATATTATGCATAATAAAATAATAGGAATTACTTTTGGCGGTTATTGCCCAATGCATCAAGGGCATCTTGAGTGTATTCTTAAAGCAAAGAAAGAGTGTGATGAGGTTTTTGTGGTAGTATGTGGATATGATAATGAACCTCGTGCATTAGAACTTGGTTTGCCATATGAAAAACGTCTTGAATTGATTAAAAATTACTTTGGAGATGACGAAATCATTAAGGTAATAGGAATTAATGACACTGAACTTGGAATTGACGAGAGTATGTCTATGGGTAATTGGTATATATGGATGGATGCTGTTATGGCGCAGGTATATACATATATTGCCAAACCACTCATTAGTGAAATCTATATGTATGTTGGTGAGAAAAAATACGCCGAAGACATTGAAAAGTTATCAATGGACATTGATATTTATCCAATATTGGTTGGCTATGATGAAAAAACCGGAAAACGCATTAATAATATCTCCGCGACAGATGTTAGAAATCATCCGCAAAAATATTGGAATAAAATAACTGCTCCATTTAGGCCATATCTTACAAAACGTATTTTGATTACTGGTACCGCATCTGAAGGTAAAACTGCATTGGTGCAAGATTTGGCTAAATATTTCCAATGCCCAATTACAACCGAATATGGGCGTGATTATATGGAAGAACAGGGTCTTAAAGATACTGATTTGACATTTGAACATTTCTTATCATTCATCACTGGTCAAAATTTGTATTATAAGAAAGCTTTGTATTCACCTGGTAATAATGGTGTTATTATTTCTGATACTGATAATTTGGTTACATTGATGTATGCTAAAGCATATTCAGAAATGCCAAAAATGAAAATTACTAAAGACGAATATCTTGCATTGTATTATTGTGTAAAACATCTCGATAAAGACAACATTACTTGGGATAAGATATTTGTTCTTCCTCCAAAAAATAATTTTGTTGATGATGGCTGTAGATTTATGGATCAGGCTTCAATGGAGGAGCGACAGAAGAACTTTGATAAATTGATGGGTCTTCTTAAAAACTTTGGACTTATGGATAAGATTGAAGTTCTGTTTAGTGATTATTCTGGAAATTTTAATCGAGTAAAAAATTACATTAATGATTTATATATTTAAATTATGAGTGACAAAATTTCAAATTGGGCAAATGCAAATCCTGGAGCAGTTGTATTGATATTCATAGGCATTGTTTTACAAGGAATATTTTTGGTATTACAACACGCGCATGGTCCATTACTTGTAATAGAAGCAAGTGAATTGACATCATATGATATGATTTCATTTCTTAGTGGACTATTAGGAGTATTTGCAGTAGTGCTTTGTTCACAAAGAAAACTTATATCATATGCATTTGGAATTGCACAGATACTAACATATTTGGTTATTGTTTGGCAAGAGTGTCTGTGGGCTAAAGTTGGCGAAAATATTTTCTATTTGATTACAATGATTATTGGTTTCTTTATTTGGAATAAACATTATGATTATGATAAAGTAAAAACAAATGGACTGGGTATAAGTAATATGCTATTAATGATTTTTTATGTAATTGCTGGAAGTTTTTTAATTGGTTATGGTTTAATGTTTACTAATGATGTTCATCCATTTTTTGATGCATTTACCACATTACCTGCATTTGTCGCGCAATTTCTAATGATATTTAGATATCGTGAACAGTGGATATTCTGGTTAATTACTGATATTGGATGTCTAATTCTTTGGATGATAATTGGAAATTGGTGCATGGTTGCACAATATATATTTTGGATTGCTAACTGTTTTTATGGTTGGTATAAATGGAGTGATTATGAAACACATCAAATATAATGTGAATGTTTGTGATAATATAGTAAATGATCTGGAGATTCATTTTACGAAAGCATGTGAAAATACCTGTCCTTTTTGTATAGATAAATTAAATGCTGGAATAAATGAATCTCCAAAGCCAGATGTAAATAAAATAATGTTTACTGCAATTGCGCATCATAAAAAATATGATTATATTGGAATTGCTGGTGGTGAGCCATGTTTGTATATACACGATTTAAATGAATTGTGTTATAAATTAAAATATGCATTTCCAAATAAACAATTAAATTTAATTACAGCTGTTCCTGAAATATGTTATAAAGAAAAAGAAACATTTTTTCAAATACTAAATTTGTGTGATTCTATAACTATTAGCCCGCAACACCATAATCAAAACATTGCAGATAAAATTAGAGGAAGAAAAAGTGAGTTTGATAGGGAAGAATTTTATAAAGAACTCCCACATAAAGAGAAAATTAGCATTACAATAAATCTCATTAAAGGATATTTAGATAATTTTACCGATTTAAAAGATTGTTTACTTTATTACAATAAACTTGGATTTACAAAATTTAAAGTTTGCGAATTATCTAAAAGAGAAACAATGTTTGTTAATCTTGAAGATGTTTTAGGAGTTAAATTGGAATCACCATTTGCACATGGGTGTCTAGAAAAAGATTTTAATATCAAAAAATTAATTCCAGAATTTAATGGAACATTAAACTTAAAGCGAACATGTTTTTATAATAATAAATTAAGAAATGCAAGTATATGGGATTTCATTAAAATATGTACACGCTGGGTGTTTAGGAAGAAATTCTTTTTTGGCGTTATATACGGAAATGGCGAAATCTATAAATATTGGCAATAGTAAAAATTATGAGTAAAATATTAACTAACATAACCAAAAGGGTTGGTGATTATATTGCATCTAAAACTAAAGATGCCGATAATGAGTTATTTGCTGAAATTAGTGAAACTGTTATCGATGAGTTTATAAATGAAATTAAAAAAGATAATCCAGTTTTGGCAAGTTGGGTTGAAGATTGGAAGAAAAAGAAAATTGATAAACCTGTAAAAAAGATTACATCTGTCTCACATGATTGTGATTCTGACAGTGGTGTCGGACAGGGTGGATGTGGATTTACTTCAACTTATAAATTTAATGGTGGATGCGGTTGGACTCCTAGATATAAACAGATAGGTGGCAGTCGCGGTTCATCTGCTATAAGATATGATGGCGGATGTTAAAAATTTAAAATTAAATTGTTATGAGTATAATTAAATGCCCAAATGATTTTAGAAAAACTTCCAAAAGATGGAAAGTATTTTTAGCTGGCCCAATTCAAGGCGCGCCTAATTGGCAAGGTGAAATAGGTGGGGTTTTTGATATTAAAAATGTTGAATGGATTTCACCTCGTAGAGAAAATGATCAATTAACTGAAGAGACATATGGTGTAGGACAAATGGAATGGGAAACAGCGGCACTTGATTATGCAGATATCATTTTAGTATGGATCCCAGAACCAGCTGAAAATGTTCCTGGTAGGTCATATGCACAGACTACAAGATTTGAAGTTGCAGAGAATCTTGCTAAAGGAAAGAAAATGATTATTGGAACCTATAGAAAATTTCCGGGTCGCAATTATTTTGAATATAAGGTAAGTAAATATGATAACATCATTGGTGATACAATATGTAGTAGTCTGGATGAATGTATAGATTTGTTAAAGAAATATATCAATGAGGAGACGCGATTTACTATATCAAGCAAAGAACATAAGAAAATGTATATATTGTGCAATCGTAGATTGGCACCAATGTATGCAGCTGTTCAAGGCGGGCATGCTTTAAGTCAATGGATTGTAGAGCATCCTGGTCAATTTGATATGAATACTACATTAGTATATCTTAATTGCCGTTTGGATAAAAAACTTGAAGAAATGAAGGACCATAATTATGATTATAGTGTATTTATGGAACCCGATTTAAATGGGACTAGTACTGCTGCGGCTTGTTTAGGTGATAAAGATTTACTATTTACCAGACTAAAAACATTATCATAATTAAAATTTATAGATTTTATAACTATTGATTTATAAAAACTAAAAAACGGAAATTATGGAAACAGAAAAAGAAAATATAGTTTTTAAATTAAATGATGCAGAATCAAAAGCTGCCAGAGAATTTATTGCAGAACACAATCATAAGGAAGAATTTAGAAAAGAAGGAAAACTTGGATTTACTGCATTAGGCCAACAATTTACATATGAAATTACTCCTGGCGGTTTAGGTTTAGCTGTGTCAATAAAGTGTAATAAATGTGGTGCAACAAAAGATATAACAGATATTGATAGTTGGTGAAACAATTTTAAAATCTAATTATATAAATAATTAGATGACTCGGTAGCTCAGCTGGATAGAGCAACAGCCTTCTAAGCTGTGGGTCGTGGGTTCGAATCCCACCCGGGCCACTAAAATTTAAATAATATGAGAAAACCTATTTTACTTTGGCTTGATGATTGTAGAAATCCATTTGATCAAGAAATTGATTGGATGGTTTTTTCTCCTATTGGCAGAGATGTGGAAACGGTTTGGGTTAAATCATATTATGAATTTATTAATTATATTACTAATAATGGTTTGCCAGATGGAATTTGTTTTGATCATGATTTAGGCAAATTAACAGAAATGGAATTATTGAAGCAAGGATATTCAAAAGCAGAAGCACGAAAAAGAAAGAATGAAGAAAAATCTGGCTATGATTGTGTAAATTGGCTTATTGAATATTGCTTAGATCATAAATGCGATTTTCCACCGGCTAATTTTCAATCAGCAAATCCGGTTGGAAGAGAAAATATGATAACAAAGATTAATAATTTTAAGAAAATGATGGGGTATGAATAATCATGTCCCATTATTCTATAAACAAAGACAAATAATTTTATATAATTATTATAAATTTTAAAAATAATAAACTATGGAAACATCACAAGCATTAAGTAAAAAGGCTATTAAACGTTTTGGGCTTGATAAAATAGAAAATCCATCTGAAAATTCTGAAGTTATTGTTAAAGAATGGGCATCAGAGGAAGAATATTGGAAAGAATGGGAAAAAGAAATTAAAGAAGAAGATAAAAAATTGACAAAGAAATTAAGAAATTTCTTTATATATACAATCGGGTGGCTCATAAGAGATTGGTGGCATAATATGAGATGGTATTTTAGCAATCTTAAAAGATTTCATAATATTCTTAGAACATGGCGTTCATTTGACTATTCTTATCAAATTGATTTATTCAAATTTGGTATTCAAGAATTAGCAAAAGCTAAAAAGTATTATGGTAATGAATATGAAGAACATTGTAATAAAAAGATTGAAGCAATGAATGCATTAGTTGCTGAAATTGAACGTGATTATGAAGAGGACGTTAAACAACGTCTTAATTATGATTATAAATCTAAAGGAAAGGTAACAAAATATGCTAATGGTGATGTTTGTTTTCATGGTGATAATTCAAAAGAACGTGAAAAAGAAGCAAAACGATATTATACAGAAGTTGCAAAAGAACGTAAACTTCATTATCAAAAAATCTTTGATTTGATTATTGGACAAGATAATGATGATATTGAAAAGGAAATTAGAAAACGTTTCAATGCATTACAGGACAAACCTAAAAAAGGTACACCAGAATATAGTAAATTATATACTAAGTTTTGGAATGAAGTTTGGGATGGTTCTGGAATTGAAAGTTGGTGGGATTAATAAATGTAATTTTTTAATATAAATTAAATATGATTATATGATTAGAACTTTTGAAATGGCATAGAAAGAGGATTTGATGTCATATTATCGAAGCACATGTGAACATTGCCATAATGAATATGTTATGAGTAATAATGACTTAAATGCATATTTCTTTGGTTAGCCAAAAATTGAAAATGATGAATCTATGTGGAAATGTCCTGAATGCGGACATGTCAATGTTCTTAAAACAAAGGATTTGGTTCCATGTTATCAAAGCGGAAGTACAGCAATTAAATTTGAATTAAATGATGAAGAAACTCAAAAAATCTTAGAATTCAAAAAACTGCATAATCATTCCAAAGAAGGATTACTTCCACATATTAAAAGTATACAACAGTTTACATATTCATTAACAAACTATGGCGCTGGATACCATATAAAAATAAAATGTAATGAATGTGGTGAGGAAAAAGAATTATGTTAACTTCTATTTTTTAGATTTAGCATAATATAATAATTTTGCAACATAAATTTTTTAGTTATGAAAAGTAATCAAAAGTATCAAATTGGTAATAGTGTTATTATAACACGTGGTCAATATAAAGGAAATCGTGGTAAAATTGTGGGTATTGCTGATTTTCGATTGTACAATAGATTAACATATTGTGTTAAGGGAGATCATTTTGAGAGTGCATTTGTAAGTTATGAATTGGCTCCAGCTCCTGAAATAATTAAAGATGCTGTTAAGCCGGAAAAAATGACAAAAGTTGTTGTCGAGTTTGATATTGATGAAAAGCATCCATTAAAACTCAATAATAAAGTATACGAAAGAGCAACCAAAGTAAAAATAAATGACAAAATTGTTAGAAATCGTTACGGGGCTAATGGTTATATTGAAAAAACCTTGACATTGACTTTAACCGAGGCTAGGAAAATGTATTCAGCAGGTGGAGATTTAAAGAAGCTTGCATTACGTGCATATACTGAAGAAGAGCTAAAAGTTCCTCCTAGAACATGGGAAGAGTATTGTAAGAAAGCATATGGAAAGTTTTACTATATTAACTATGGAAAAATCCAAGAATACAATTTAGCCTCTGATAGTATTGGTGGCTTGGATGAAGTTGCAGCCGGAAACATGCATCCTTCTAAAGAAATGGCAGATGCTGTATTGGCATTCGAAAAGCTACTAATTCTTCGTGATTCATGGGTTGGAAACTGGAAGCCAAATTGGAAAAAATCTGTTCCATGTATTACATGTATAGATAATGATGAGATTTATGTTGGAGAATATACATCTACATCGCATCCATTATCTTTTCCAACTATTGAAATGGCAGAAGATTTTAATAAATGTTTTAATAAATTTATATTAATTGCAAAAACTATAATTTAATTATGGATGACAAGATTAAAGTACTAGTTTTGATAGATTGTCAAAATGATTTTATTGATGGGAGCCTTGCAAATAAAGATGCGCAGGCATGCATTCCAGCTATAGTAGAAAAAATTAGAAATTTTGATGGGGATGCTTTATTTTTTACTATGGATTCTCATAAAGAAGATTATCTTGATACCCCAGAAGGTAAGAAACTACCTGTTGAACATTGTATTTATGACACCCATGGTTGGAACCTTAATAAAGATATTTTTAAAGCAATTTATGAAGATGTAGATCATGACAAAGTAAAAATACGTGGTATTTATAAACCAACCTTTGCATCTGTTGTTTCATTTGATAATGGTAAGAAACTTTTCAATCGTCCAAAAACTCTTATTGAAGAAATACTTGAATTGGAAAAAGGAACAGAGAAACCAATTCCTATGAAAATTGAGATGTGTGGGTTCTGTACAGATATTTGTGTAATATCAAATGCATTGGCACTTAAAGGATTTACTTATGACTTTGCAGAAATTACTGTTGATAGTAAATGTTGTGCAGGTATTACACCAGAAAAACATGAAGCTGCATTGGAAGTAATGAGAAGTTGCCAAATAAATGTTATTTAACAAAAATTCTGAAACAATATATAAATAGAGGTTAAAATAATTAGCTTCTATTTTTATTATTAATAGAAAAGTATTATTTTTGCAATGAAATTAAAAAATTATGAAAAGAAATAAAAAATATATTAGTCTTGACGGTTGGAATCCTGATATTTTACGAGGCGGCGAAATTGTTCTTTGTGTAATTAGAAAAGAACGCGAAAATTATCAACTTAAAGTAGGGCGGGTTATTGGCTCAGTAAACATTTTTGATGAAAATGGCCAACATGTACCTGGAGTTGACAAAGATGGAAAACAAATACCTAATGGTTTTTATGTAGAATCACTTGATGGCAAACATAAGTATTATCCATCTACATTAGATGTATGTTTAATTGAAGAAGACCATAATGAGATATCGAATCTTATTGCTCATTTAACGGAAGTTGAATATTTATAAAAATAAAAATATGCTGAAACATTTAACAGATTGTTATATTGCTCAAGCAATTAAGGATATGAATCCTTATATCTATGACATTTTAAAGGATGTTGGACGAGTTGCTGACAAACTTAACTATCCATGTTACGTGGTTGGTGGTTTTGTTCGTGACCTGATTCTTGAGAGAGACAATGATGATATTGATATCGTGGTTGTCGGTAAAGGACAGGTAATTGCTAAGGCATTCCAGCAAATAATGAATAAGAGAATTATTAACCATGATGTCAAATTGTCGGTATTCGAAAACTTTGGCACAGCCCAAGTTCATTGGGCTGATATTGAGGTTGAGTTTGTTGGTGCTCGTAAGGAATCCTATGAGCGTGGTTCTCGTAAGCCTATTGTGGAAGATGGTACTCTTGAAGATGACCAACTTCGTCGTGACTTCACTATTAACGCAATGGCAATTCAGTTAAATGATGTGAACTTTGGCAAATTGGTAGACCCATTCAATGGTGTAGAAGATTTGAAGACTGGTACTATCAAAACTCCAACAGATCCTAATATTACTTTTAGTGATGACCCACTTCGTATGTTACGTGCAGTTCGTTTTGCATGCAAACTTGGGTTTGGCATTGAGGAAAAAACATATAATGCAATCAAAACAAATGTAGATCGTCTTGACATTATTTCTGCTGAGCGTATTATGACAGAGTTTTTAAAGATTATGGGTTCTAATTATCCTGCACAGGGTATTGAAATTCTTTATAACTCCGGCTTGCTTAAGAAATTTTTGCCAGAAATAGTTGCACTGGATACTACAGGGAAGTGTGGGCCTCGCCAAATTGACCGTCATAAAAATATTTACTGGCATACATTATCTGTTTTGCAAAATGTGGCAGCTGAATCTGATAATGTATGGTTGCGTATTGCAGCATTGTTTCATGATATTGGCAAAATTCCAACACGTCATTATGATGCTCACTATGGTTATTCTTTTGAAAACCACGAGTTTGCAGGAGCTAAGATGATAAAATCTATATTCAGCAGAATGAAATTGCCCCTGGATGAAAATATGAAGTTTGTAGAGCTTATGGTTCGTATGCATATGCGTCCTCAAAATATTTGTAACAATGAAGTAACAGATGCGGCTGTTCGACGTTTGGTTCATGATGCAGATGGTTATATTACTGAATTGCTTGTTTTAGCTAAGTCAGATATCACTACTCACAATGATGATAAGAAACAGGCATTTTGGCATAATTACAATGTATTAGGTGAGCGTATCCGCGAACTTGAGAAGAAAGATTATATTAGAATGTTTCAGCCATGTGTTTCTGGAGATGACATTATGCAGAAATATGGTCTTAATCCTGGTAAACAAGTAGGTGAAATTAAACAACTTATTAAAGATGCGGTTCTTGACAATATTGTTGAGAATACACCAGAAGCATTATATAACTATATTAAAGCTAATTATAAATTTTAATAATTATGAAACAATTTAATGGTTTTGTTGGCATTTATCAAGATAAAGCTACTGGTAAAATGTATTTAGGTACACCGTATATTAGCGGAAATCAACCAAGATATGCCGAATATGATTGTGTTGCATATCGTTTTATTGGTACTGCAAAAATATCACTTAATTTGGAAACAGAAAAAGAAGTTGAATTTTATTTTTGATTAATATGGGATACAAATTAATTCCTATTGGTGTCACAAAATATGTAATGAACAATAAAGAAATCGCAAAATTTCTTAAAGGCAAACAAAAGTGGTATACATTTGAGGAACGTACTCCACATGAAGGTGAGATGATTCGCTCAAATATGAGTGGAGATAAAACATGGGTAGTAACATCTGGAGATGAAAAACATATTCGTGAAGAATATACAAATGTTGCTAAAAAACATTACAAGTATCTGGTATTGACAAAGCGAAAAGATTATCACATTATATGGAAACCAATTTATTGTTAATTTCTAAAATTAAAATAGTATGACAAATATTTATAATTATGACTCTGAAACCCCAGATTTGAAACCGTGCCCATTTTGTGGAAACACACCAGTTTGGCATTTGCAAGGTAATGATCATTCTGCCAAACGATTGGCTATTATAAAATGTGCTAATTGTGGTGTTGAAATGAAAGTTGGTGCATTAAGAAATTCAACTGAGTGGCTTTGTGAAACAATTATAAACAAATGGAATAATAGAAAGTAAATAATAACTAATAAAAATAATATATTATGGGAATGATTAAAAGTATTCTTGACACTGATTTGTACAAGCTTAGTATGAGTTATGCATACATGAAGCTTTATCCTGAAGCTGAAGGTGTATTTGAATTTTGTGATCGTAATCATACTATGCGAACGCGAATAGATGCAGATAACATTAACAAATACATTAAGGAGCTTGAAACTCTTACTCTCACTGATGAGGAATTTGAATGGTGCAAAACACATATCCCCTATATTCCACAATTCTATTGGGAGTGGCTTCGTGGATTTCGTTTTGATGCAAGTAAGGTAAAAGTTTGGCTTGATGAAAAACGAGTTCTTCATATATCAGCCAAAGATAAATTATATCGTTTGACTCTTTGGGAGATTGTTTGCCTTGCAATTGTTTCTGAAGTAACAAATCGTATGCATGTTATCAATATGGGTGATGTTATTAATCGGCTTGATAAAAAGATTGCACTTTCAAATGATAATCATTTAACGTTTAGTGAGTTTGGCACACGCCGTCGCTTTAGTTATGATGTGCAAGATGCAGTTATAAAACGTTTGAAAGAGAATGCGCTTTATTGCGTAGGAACATCTAACGTTCACTTTGCAATGAAGTATGATATGAAGCCTATTGGCACTGTTGCTCATGAGTGGGTAATGTTCCATGGGGCTCAATTTGGTTATCGTAATGCTAATCTTAAGTCTTATGAAGATTGGGTTGCGGTTTATGATGGAAATCTTGGTATTGCACTTACAGATACTTATGGAAGCAAGGCATTCTTTGACACTTTCACAATGAAGCATGCTAAATTATTTGATGGTGTTCGTCATGATTCAGGAGATGAATATGAGTATGTTCAAATGACAATTGATGCTTATAAAGCAAAGGGCATTGATCCGATGTTGAAGACAATCGTATTCTCAAATGCATTAACTTTCCCAAAATTTGCAGAGATTGCAAAATATTGTGAAGGCAAAATTAGATGTTCTGCCGGTATTGGCACTAATCTTACATGTGATACTGGTACGCCAAGTCAGAATATTGTAATGAAACTTATGAAATGCCGTCTCAATGCAAACAGCCCTTGGGTTAACTGTATTAAGATAAGTGATGATGCAGGTAAGGTAATGGGTGACGAAATTGAAATTCAGCAATGTTTTCATGATTTGAATATTCAGAAATAAGTAACATTTTAATTAATAAAAATAAGCAGTTAAAGTTGAGAAACTTTGCTGCTTTTGTTTATATAATTTAAAATAAATGATTTGCAAATATGTATGACTATGAAGATTTTGATGTATGTGATGTTATAACAGTATCCCAACTAAGACATTTTATAAATTGCACTTAGAAATATAAAGAACTCGCAGATTGGTTTGATACAGATATTGAGATGATAAGTAATATATATGATAATTTTACTGGTTAGATAAATGTTAAAGACATTGTTAAAAATTATGCAGTGGAATTAGAAAAATATGAAAAAGCTAAAGAAGAATATGAAGAACGTCAATATAAAATTGCATTAAGAGACGAAACTTTAATGTGTCAGTTAGATGATAGCAGAAAAAATTTTTGCGGAGTTGGTTCTAGAAAAATTAAATTATTATTAAATAAATTAGCAAAAACCGATAATTTGGCAAAAGCATATAGAGTTGCATTAGAAGCAGAAGATAAAAATATTTCTGCAAAAGCTGCTCAGTTTAGATATGGAAAATACAATAAATATACATCAAAAATTTATGATCAAAAACAAAAATTTATTAATGAATTAATTAAAATATGTCAAAATAATAATTATATATTTGGTTATGAAAAATCTGATGGCAAATATCCAAATTCTATAATGTATTTTGAACTTCCTGGTATGGAACAAATTTCATTTCATATAAATTTGTCGGAGGATGAATTAAAACATTATCCAAAATATAATGGAACATGGGATGGCAAAGAAAATTCTACATTAAGCAAACTAGAAGATGCAATAACTAAGCAATATATTAAATATTAATGCTTTTTCTTTATATAATAAATAATAAAATTGCGAATGTATTAAAAATGAAAATAAATGAAACACTATATAATAACATTTTAAAATCTATTGATAGAACAATTAAAAATATATTATTTGAATATGAGGAATATTCAAATAATGATTATATTATTAAAGAATATAGTAAATCAAATCAAGAAGATTTTAATTATATTTCTATTAATCGAAAACAAATCTGGAAATTTTTTGATGATGGATATAAAGCAGCAGGATTAAATGGTTTTTGTAATAGTTGTTTTAATTCAGATTCATTAAGAAAAAATTTCAATAAAATTAAACTTGTTTATTATAAAGACATAATAATTGCAGGTGCCATATATACAGGTAGAAATGGTGGTTATAAATGTGTAGGAATTACAGCAACAACTGATGAAACTTATAGAGATTTAGGCAAAGATGCAATTAAATATATTATTAAACAGGACATAGGTTCTTATAAAGATTTTTATTGGGGTGTTTTTGATGGGGCAGTATCTCACTATTATGAAAAATTTGGCGGAATATTAATCCCGAATGATTATTGCCATTTGTTTATTGATAATGCTAAGCCAGATGTTGATGATGAATATAATATAATTATAAAATTGTCAGATGGCACTGATATAGTTAAATTAATTTATGGCTTTAATTCAAAAGAAACATTTGACGAAATTATGAAAATGGAAGATACACGAATTGATAAACAAGTAAATAGATTAAATCAAATGTTAAAAGATTCGCAAAAAGAAAAATCTGAATTAAAAGAATCTATTAAAAAAATAAATTATAACATATTTATAGAAGAATATCATGTTCGAATTATAAATATGTTTTATGATGATTTCTTAAATGGACATAGAACATTAACACCACATATGGTTTCTTTAATTAATAAATCTAAAGAATTTTTAATTAAATATTTAAAAACTAATAAAAACATTCAAAATAGAGATTATTATGAATTAGCAATTGAAAATGCAAAGGACATCTTAAAATATTCAACAAAGATGAAATTATATAAATTTTAAAAAATATATTTAGATATTATAAAAGCAGTTAAAGTTAAGAAACTTTGCTGCTTTTAGTAATATAATATTTGGTTAAAAATAGTAATATTATGCGTTGTAATTGCGGAATAAATCCTAAAAATCTGACAGACGAACATTTGTTTGCAGAATCTCGTGAATTGAAAATGTTGCCTTCTCTATTTAAAAGAGTTGGCAACAAAAGTATAAATAAAGTTCCCGCTGAATTTACCTTAGGCAGGGGACACATGCTGTTCTTTCTATATAAATGGATGTATACATATACACGATATTGTAATTGTGTAGAAGAACTAAAAAAACGTGGTTATAATATCAAAGATGAACGGCGAAGATGGGACATATATAAAGGTACATATCGAGAAGCTTTTTTCGGCACTGGTAAAGAAGCTGATATAGTTAAACAACGAATTTCTGAAAAAATAAAAAATTCACCTAAAGAATATTTTCACTATAATCATAAAAGAATTTCTAAGGAAAACGCAATAGAATTATTATTAAAATAAAGCTTCTATTTGAAGTTTACACCATAATTAATAATCATTTAAAACAGTTAAATTAAATATATACAAAAATTGTTGTGTTACATACTGATGAATTATTGAAAGTATTAGATGAGCCAGAAATTAATGCTAAAGAGGTTTATGAAGAATTGGCAAAACATTTAAGAATAAAAACTTAATTTATTTAAAGATGAAAAAGACTAAGTACAGAGTAATATGGATAGATGATCAACGAAATCCAGAGGAGTTTGTTTGGAATGTTATACCAGATAATTTTCAAAAAGATATGCTAACAAATAAATCCAGTTTTCATGAAGTTATTTGGTTTAAAACTTTTGGTGAGTGGGTAAAATGGGCAAAAGAAAATTGGTTTGGATCTAAAAATAAAGGTTATATTGATTGTTTTTGTCTTGATCATGATTTAGGTGATTTTGATGAAAATGGAAAAGAACATACGGGTGTTGAAGTTGCAAAAACAATTGTTAATGATATTTTAATGAATGATAAGAAACTTCCTTATTATGAATGTCATTCAAGTAATCCTGAAGGACGAGCAGATATTATATCTATATTTGAAACTTATAAGAAATATTTAATAGCATAAATAACTTCTATTTTTTAATTTAATAAAAATATATTAATTTTGTAACGTTAAATAAAAAAGATTATGATGTATCCAGAAATAGAAAAATATTTTGAGAAAGACAAATTTCATCTTAAAATTAACACGAAATTTATATATGTAATATGAAAAAGAATCTTAAACATTATAATGTTAATAGAAACACAATGACAACAGTGTTTGAACAATTACATCAATTTATTCCTGGAAGAAATAATGGAAGAAATGATATTGTAGATGTATGTCAGGATATTATTAAACATTCAGACCCATATATTCAATACTGGTTTATGTATTACTGGCTTAGAATTATTCATGAAACCGGAGATTATTATTACAGTTTAAATGCAAAACAAAAGTGGTATTATAGGGAAGCATTTAAAGAGAAACTTTACAAAAAGTTTTGGAATAGATTTATGGAAAAATTTGATGATATTGAATTTGTACAAGGAGTTACAACTGTTATAATATCACATTTACAAAATTTATTTCATGCATATTTAGAACAACAAATTAGATAAATTATGAATATAGCTGAACAAATGCAGGCACAAATTGCTTTTGAGAAAGTATTGCCGAAGATTAAACAAGGGTTAATGAATAACTCATGTACTGTAATTCCATATGAAGATGGGTTACAACAATTATTAACTGATGCGGGCTTTGATGTAACATATAATCGTTATGACAATGATTTGAGTGTAAAGTTTAAAGAAAAACCAGGCCCATGGGCAGATAGATAAAAATTAACTTCTATTTTTTAGATTAATGATATTTTGTTAATTTTGTATCGTTAATTTAAAATGCATTATTTTATGGAAACTAGCATTGAAAAATATAAAAGTAAAGAGTTAACAACTATTAATGCACAAATTGCAAATGCACGAGAAACCCATCCAAATGAATGGGCAAAAGAAATTTATCCTGGAAACTATATTATCATAACCGATGGTTATGAGCCTCGTTGTTATCGTATAGATTCTATTGAACCTGTCAAAGATATTACATATGAATTTAAAGATAGTAAGCGAATTGAAAAAGAACTTGATACATATCATTTATGTGTAAAAGGTATTAAATTCAATCCATTTACTGGTGAGGAATGCAATGTTGGCGATGGATTTGGCTACAAAGGTGTAGTTGAATCTCGAGTAATGGATGCATGTGATTATGGACGTAGATATTTTGTTTTTAAAAATAAAGAAGAGGTATTAGACTACATCCAAAATGCAATGAATGCAGTTACCGAAAAAGATACAAGTTTTCTTGATGAATATAACGTTAAAGATGAAGAAGATAATAGCACTGCATTAGTGAGTATGTCTTCTAAAGAAACATATGTAAATGCTGAACGTGAAACTATTGCTCTTAAAGAAGAAATGGATCGGCGTTTAGCAGCTGTCCGTTATTGTATTGAAGAACAGAAAAATAAATTTGATGTTATTCGTCGAAATTGTGAAGCTGCTATTGCAGTAGTTCAACGAAAATTAACACGTATTCAACGAGTACTTGGTCAAATTGAACTTTATCTTGGTGTCAATGAAGATATTATTCAAATTCAAGAAGGTGCTCCTGCATCTGCCAATGAGCCAATTAATTTCTATCAAGAAGTTCTTTATATGGATGAGGAAGTCGGTGATTGGCATGATGGCGGATTGGATTTTACAAAAATTGAGCAATTTGATGAATGGCTTCTTAGAAAAGATCACCTTAATTTATTTTTATCCAAAAAGGGCGTACGTGTATTTAGACCTCGTCGCTATGGTAAACGTGGTGGTGAACAACGTATTGGAAACCATTTCGTTCATAATCCATATCTTGTTAATAAGCTTGATCCAGAAGATAAACAAACGTATATTATTATTCGCAATGGTGATAATGTATATCGTATTTGGGCAGATCATATCATTTATCCATATTTGTTCCCAAAACAGAATGAGTTGCAGAAACTAATAGATGAAATGGAAAAATCTATTAATTATCAAAATTTCAAAAAGGAACAAATTGAAGATTTCATTGATAGATACAAATTTAATTTCTGTCTTCTTCAGGGTCTTCTTGATCGCTCTGATGTGCTTACACCACATGAGCCAGTTAACCTATTTAAAGAAGGATTGGAATCTCCGTATGTAAACTTTGTATATGATGCAGAATATAAGCGAGTTGGTAATGGCCGTCCCGATTATTGGCAATTCGTAAAAGAGGTAAATAATGATCTTAAAGTTGGTTCACGTGTAATATTTCTTAATGAATATGTACAAGGTGTACAAGACCGTTTTGATGAACGGTATTATTCCTGGAGACGTGATAGAGATGATGATTGGGGATTGCCCGTAAAACCAAATTCTGGAATTTATACTCTTGAGAAAAATTCTGCTGGTGATTTTGTAATTAAATATTTGCCTCCTAAGAATTGGTGGAGTGAAGAAGATAGAAAAAATCGAATTGCATTCAAAGTCTATACAGATAATCGAGAGATTCTTAATTATGACGCGCTGGATTTGGAAACCGTTGAATACTATCTTAATAATCGTATCAATCGAGCAGATTATTTGGATATAATGCCAATGCTTGAGAATGTTCATAAGCAACTTTTGTTAGAACAGGAGAAAGAAGCATCATTTGTTCTTTTGATCAAAGGTCAGGCACCAAGGGCAAGTGATGAACTTATCAAGGAAACTATTAAATGGTGGAAACTTAAGAATAAGGTTAAACGCCCTATTACTTCTGATGATGCTCTCGCGTATAAGCAAATTTTAGCTAAAATTAACAAATTTTTGAACTAATATGAAATATATTAATGATTATTTAGAAAAGGTATTTAAAATTAAACCCATTGGTAAAGTTACTTTAAAAGATACAGATTATCATATTGGCGTAAAAGTATTAATTGATGGAAAAGACACAGGTATCCATTTAATTTGGAAAGATTACGCTAAATTTCTTGAAGATAATATGATTAATACGTAGATTACTGATAATAATGCTGGAAATGGACAGTTAGAATGTTTATAAAATTTATAAAATTGATACAATAAACTATTTAAAATATTTAAGTAATATGAAAAAGATTTTTATTTTATTGGTATTTGCAATTTCATTAATTGCATGTAATTTTGAAAAAAATTCTGATACAAATGTGTACAAGAATTCTAAATGTATTGATGTTGTATATCATGTACCAGTAATTCATACATCTGACAAACAAAATATGGTAAATTTACGCGTTGTTGAAATTGATAGTTGCGAGTATCTTATTGGTAACACTTCTTGCGGATATCAAGGTTATAGTTATATGACCCATAAAGGGAATTGCAAATATTGTGCAGAACGTAGAAAACGTGAATTAGAAAACAAACAAAATAATTTTATGATAGATACGAAAGAATTAAAAAGAAAATGTGAAGTTCATAATGAGCAATTGTTAGAAGAACTTATTACATGCGCGCATGAATTAGGACAAAATTATGTGTTTATTAATAAAACAGATGAAAACATTAAATTAACCGAAAACCTAAAAACTCTTGGTTATTCTGTTATTATTGGTTATGGTGATACTGCACGAATAAAAATCAGTTGGTAACATATGAAAATATCATTTAAAAATACTTGGCTTCATTTTAAAAAGATTTGCATTCATAAATACTGGGTTGCAAAATATTGTTTTAAAGCTGGTCTTATTTGGCAAGGTTTAATGCATGATATGTCTAAGTTTTCTTTGGTTGAATTCTGGGAATCTGTAAGATATTATCAGGGAACAAGTTCTCCTATTAATTCTTGTAAAGCAGACAAAGGCTATTCACTTGCATGGCAACACCATAAAGGTAGGAATCCTCATCATTATGAATATTGGACAGATAATTATGATGCTGGAACAACTTGCATTGAGATGCCATATAACTATTTAATTGAAATGGTATGTGATTATATAGGGGCAGGAAGAGCATATCTTGGAAAGAAATTTACATTTCAAGGAGAGTATGAATGGTGGCTCAATAAATTATTGGTTGCGAAAATACATCAAAATACAGCCTCATACGTAACATGCCTTTTCAAAATACTGGCAAAAATTGAATTTGAGGGGGAAAATCCAGAAGACTATATCAATCCTAAAGCATTAAAATATCTTTACAATAATTATAAATGAGTTAATGATTTGGTTGATAGTGTCATATTTGATATTATCTGGTGAAGTTAATTGGTTTGGTAATAAAAAATAAGGATACACATATGATTGAGACACGAGCTATATATGTAAGAGAGTATGATGATAAACCTATTGAGGGTGTAGTAATTAATCGCTTTACACATAGAAATTATGGTCTAGAAAAAGATATAGTACTCATTTTTTACAAGGATGTTATTGATAATATTGAAAGACCTGTTTTGCGATATGTTGAAGCAAATAATACACGATTAACAATTGATATTATTACCCCAGCAATTTATACAGCAAATAATTTATATGATTTATTAACAAAATATTGTAGTGATTATTTTGTAAAGGAGTATTATATAGAAGATAGTGTATATAATTTCGTTAACTATAGTGGATTGAAAATATGATAAGCGAATATTGTAAAATATGCAAGTTATTTGACACTTGTGAAAAAAATAAAACATGCAGTTGTAATAAGTTTATAACAGATGTGGAAATAAAAGCTAAACATCATTTTAAGTATATCTAAAACTGCGATATATATTATAAAAACTAATTGAATAATGACTAAGAAAATTAAATGGGGATGTATTCAGCCTTTAACTGGTGGAATGTATATTGGAGCGTTAAAAGCCATTGGGCATCATGCCGAATGGATTTTATCATATGATGGGCTTGATTCTGTTATTATAAAAGATGGAAAAGTTTCATATGCAGCAAATGAATATAATCTTAGACAATGGTTGAAAAATTCTAAAGATGGTGCAGATGTTCCATATTATCAGATTAAAGACCGTGCAATGTTTGCAAATGATATTACTACTTCAAATATTAAAATTGATAAAGGTGATGAAGAAAATGTAATTCCAGATTATTCAGATTTAGATTTGGTTATTGCTGTACCAGTTTGTTCAGGGCTATCTGTTTCTACAAGAGCAGGTGAATCGACAAAAGATTCTCGAAATTGCAATATGCAATGGATTGCATATTATACATTAAATGTAATTAAACCCAAAGTATACTGTTTTGAAAATGCGCCAACACTGATGGGCACTAAGGGTGAACCTATTAGGGCATCATTAGAAAAAATTGCCAACGCTGCAGGTTATTCTGTTTTATATTATAAAACAGATACATTATATCATCATAATTGTCAGCGTCGTCCAAGAACATTTGTTATATTTGTTAAATGGCAAGGAGAGCAAATTGAGCAGCTTCCTCCAATATTTGGGTACGAAAAAGATACATTTAAAATACCAGAGTTTTTTGATTCTATTTCAAAAGATGCTCCTCAGCAAATACCGGTGATTTCATTTCCACATAATTATGCAGCATTAGCATTTTATAGAGAGAAATTTGGAGAAGAGTTTTTCGATAATATAAAAGAAGATTTTAATGTTATTACATATATTTTAAATAATGGATACACAGAAGAATTTCTTAAATACGTAAGTGAAAATTGTTCAGAGTATAAAGATAAAATTTTTAAATATATCAATCATATTAATGAAAAAAAGGCTAAAGGTTTAAATTATTATGCAGAGGACGCATGGATATTTAAAAATTATTTTCCATCTGTTCAATTTAGGTCAATTCCTAATATGATGCATTACACTGGAAAAAGATTTTGCACAATTAGAGAATATCTTGCTTTAATGGGAATGCCGAATGATTTTATTCTTTATGGTGATAAATCATGTCTTGCAAAAATCGGACAAAATGTTCCAGTTAATACTGCAAAGTTTATAGTTTCACAGATTGTAAACATTTTAAATAATTGGGAATATAATAATAGAGAGTATACAGGAAATGTAATATTTCAAAATAATATAACTGAAAAAGAAATAATTGAAATTAAAAAAGAATCTATAGAATTATTTTAATTAAAGTTTGCAGTTTCTTTCAAAAACTGCTGGTGGTGAGAAAAAATTAATAAAAATTAACAAATAAAAATTTTAACGATTATGACACTATTACATTCACAATCAACTGACATGTCACATGAGTATTGTGCAACTGTTGTGCAAATTGGTGAGCTTACGCCAATTGAAAATTCTGATTTTCTCGCCACTGTAATGGTTGAAGGCAGAGAAATCGTAGTAAGAAAAGACAGAGTTAAAGAAGGCGACATTATGATTTATGTTTCAAATGAATGCCAGCTTGATTATAACTTTCTTCATTACAATTGCGAATTCCAAGATGAATCACTTAATGCCAATTATTCCGATATCATTCATAATGTTCATTTAATGGAAACTAATGGAGCATCTGCTGATGAAATTAAAGAGTATATTGCTCAAAATCGTGGTTACTTTGATAATAAATGCCGTGTACGTATGAAAAGACTGCGCGGTGTTCAATCAATGGGTTACCTTATTACACCTGAACAAATGACTACTTATAATTCAGAATTGTCTCATTATCCATGGGACCAATTTATTGGTGATGATTTTGATACAGTATGTGGTAATCTATTTGTAAAAGCATATGTGCCACCAGTTAAAGAGAATGATCATGTTGGAACAGGCAAAGGTAGATATGAAAAACGTATTAAGAAATATAATCGTATGATTGCAGGTCAATTTGCATTCCATTATGATACTGCACCTCTTAATAAATGTATTTCAAGACTTACACCTGATATGCGTGTTACTATAAGTGTGAAGGAACATGGGACGAGCTCAATTTTTGGTAATGTTAAAGTTCGTAATCCAAAATGGGGAGGCCTATATGGAAAATATTTTACTTACTTGCCAAAATTTTTGCAATTTACAACTGAAACATATGATGTAATTTATTCATCACGTTCAGTTATTAAGAATAGCTCATATAATCCAGGTGTAACTGATGGATTTTATAATGTTGACATATGGAATTCATATTATCAAATACTTAAAAATGTTATACCACAAGGCATGACACTTTATGGTGAAATTGTTGGATATGTAACAGATAGCACAAAAGGTATTCAAGCAATGGGTGGTAAGGTATTTGACTATGGATGCAAACCAGGTGAAAACCAACTCATGATTTACCGTGTTCACCATGTAGAAGAAAATGGGCAAGCATTTGAATTTAATGTTCGTGATGTTCATGACTATACAAAGTTTGAACTTATTCCTGCGCTTCAAAAGCTCGATGAAAAGAATGGTACAAATTATGCATCACGTATTAAACCTATTAAAATTCTTTATGAAGGAACCTTGAGAGATTTGTATCCAGATCTTGATGTGGAAAATCATTGGCATGAAAATGTTCTTGAATTAATGAAGGTTGACCCCAGATTTGGTATGGAACAAAATGAACCAATGTGTAAAAATAAACTTCCACGTGAAGGCATTGTTCTTCGTATTGATAATGATCCGTTAAATGAGGCATTTAAACTTAAATGTTTAAAATTCCTTGGAAAAGAGGCTGAAGAAATGGATAAAGGTAATACTGATGACATTGAAATGCAAGAACGTTATTCTCAAGATGAAAAT
>Ga0256405_10004309_pt1 | contig 27009 bp, 30 predicted proteins | sample RumenRJG_02DNA_FD_189096 | JGI IMG/M metagenome (GOLD analysis project Ga0256405, IMG submission 189096) | Bovine rumen microbial communities from Lethbridge, Alberta, Canada - RJG_02 | ecosystem: Host-associated > Mammals > Digestive system > Stomach > Rumen | place: Canada: Alberta... | reverse complement strand
TTTTTATTTCTTCATCTTCAAGCCTTTCTTGAATCTCAGGTTCTAATGATGAATATAATATTTCATAAGAAGTTCCGCCATTAACTTTAATTTCACGAGCAATATATTTACCCTTTTGAATAGCAATCCTTATTGAGCGGGTGCTTTTAAGTCCCTTTATTTCTGCTATGCGTTTGATATCAATATATGTTTCATTCATCGTACACACAGATTAACTCGTTTCAAACCACATTGGAACACCATTTCCGAGTATTATGTTGTTTTGTGTCTTTGAATTTATTTTTTCAGTATCCTACCTTTGAGAAAAAATTACCGACCTTTTATAAAAATCTTAAAAGGTAAATTTCATGCAGAATAATTTTTGATTTACTCACACTTTCCTTCAAATGTCCAATAATCACTTTAACCGTGCAATTTAGTAAAATCGGGGGAATGCAGGCTATAGTTGGTCATGCAAAAATCTTTTCCCCGGACTTTTGCCGGACAATAAGAGCAAATAAAGTGACATTTCGTCCCATTTGGTAACGCATAAAAAGATTTTTTCCGACCGCCCAAACCTAAACACACACTGAACTTTGCCAAATAATCAATTTAAGAGTTCAAATGAAATGTCCTGTTAAACTATATCTGTACTGAAAAAATACAAATATATTTCAAATAAAAAACAATCAACTCTATTTTAAAGATTCGGAGAAGGCGGGATTCGAACCCGCGGTGGAGTTGCCCCCACACAAACGTTCCAGGTTTGCACCTTAAACCACTCGGACACCTCTCCAAATTTGTTGATAGATTCATTGTTGCACATTTGATACTAATAATCAATATTAATTAAATATATTTTAATAATTAACTATTAGTTTTTCATGCTGTATATATTATGCATATTATCAATAATAAATTTGCAAAAATTAAAAAAGAGGTTGTCCATGCTTTTTAGACAACCTCTTTATAATTAACCTAAAAACTATACTACTTTAACATAAGAAATTCGTCTTTGAATGCCTGAGTTATTTGTGCAGCTTTTTCATAAGCTCGTTCCTCATTCTTATCTTTCATTAACAGTTCATAAGCTCTATCAAAAAACAAATTCGCCTGTTCAACTTTTTCCGGCATTTTCATCATAAATTTTATATCACCGTCGATGTTGTCAGGTAAATTAACCTGTGAACGCCCCAATGACTCTGCTTGCGGATTTGCAAAATCTACAAATTCTACACCATTTTCATCCGCTCCGGGTTGTTTTTTTATCTTATCTCTCTTTATATCTATTTTTTGAAATCTTACCGCATTCAATTTATCTATATCTGTCATAAATTTCTCCTCTATTGAGTATGTATATTTTTATTTGCGTATGCTTTAAAAACTATAAAAAATTTTTTTGTCAGTTTATTAAATTAAACGTTACAAAACTTAATTTTTTGAGCATGTAAAACCTGGTTTTAAACAAAAAACTATTTCCTAATTTACAATAATTTTCCGTTTTCATCAAAATGGATACGTTTCATAACCTTTGTTATTTCAAATTCTCCATATCCGCTTACATCTATTTTTTCCTTTACAGTTTCTTCGTACAAAACTATAAGTCCGTTACGATATAATGTCGTAGCAACCATATCCCCTACACGTTCCGTCATTACATTATAGTCGTTTGTACAATATTTTTCAGTATTATTGTTTTCTATATTTTTATTCATTTTGTGTACCAAAAACCAATTCTACCTCTTTTATATTACTACACTTGTAGTAATAATGCAAGTTTTCTTTTTACATTTATTAACAACCTCTTTTCTTTCATATAAAAAAGGAGTGTCCAAAATGTTTCAGACAATCCTTTTAAATTGATATGTGTTTTTAAAAGCATTAAGTTTATATGCTTTTGATTTATGTCAGGTTCTTTATGTTTTTTAAATTTATTCATAACAACCTCAACCAACAAAAACATGATATCATTGTTTTATAAATTATGCAAATTAAATTTACAAAATTAAGGTAACCTCTAAACTCTTTTAATATTTAGATTTTTCGCCTTAAAGATTAATGTCTCAAGAATGACTAAAAATCCAATTTACAAAATATATTATATTTAAATTCGTCTAAAAATTCAGTTTTCTTATGCAGATATACTTAGACTAATTCACCATTTATATACCATGTTTTAGCATTTGTAATTTTTACATTTACAAATTCACCTGTCATATCTTTATCGCATGGAATATGAACAATTTTGTTATTTCTTGTTCTTCCCGTAATTATATTTTTACCTTTATGGTTTTCAAAATTTTCAATTAAAACGCTTAATTCTCGTCCGACATATTTTTGATTAGATTTTAAACAGCATTCTTTATTTTTATCATTCAAACGTTTTAATCTTTCTGTTTTTACATCATCCGGAATATATTTATCTGTCCATTTAGCAGCAACGGTTTTTTCTCTTGGAGAATATGCTGCGGTATTTGAATAATCAAGTTCTAGTTCTTCCATTGCAGAAAGGGTTTCTGCAAATTGTTCTTCTGTTTCTCCCGGAAAACCTGCTATAAAATCAGAAGTAATTGTAACATCAGGAACTTGTGTCCTTATTTTTTTTACTATTTGAGAATATTCCTCTCTGTTGTATCGTCTGTTCATTTTCTTTAAAACTTCACTTGAGCCGGATTGCATAGGAATATGGAAATATTCACAAACCTTATCACATTTTACAACGGTTTCAATTAATTTATCAGTTATATCAGACGGATAAGATGTTACAAATCTTATTCGGAACTTTCCCTCTATATTATTTAGTTCTTCTAATAAATCAGCAAGACGGTATTCTCTGTCTTTAAAATCTTTTCCATAGCTATCTACATTTTGTCCTAACAGAGTTATTTCTTTAAATCCATTTTGTAATGCAGTTCTAGCTTCCGTAATAATGCTTTGAGGAGAATGAGAACGCTCTCTGCCTCTTGTATAAGGTACTATACAATATGTGCAAAAGTTATTACATCCCTCTGTGATAGGAATCCAAGCATTTATACTTTTTACACGTTTTATTTCATCTTCGGGAAGTGTGTCATATATATCGTTTGTTTCTTCGCATTGACAAACGTGTTTGGCACCGTTTTCAAGTTCTTTTATCAAGTTTGGAAGCATTTTTATATTGTGAGTTCCTAAAACTAAATCAACATAAGGTGCACGTTTAAAAATTTCTTCTTGTTTTTGTTGTGCAACGCAACCACAAAAAGCAATCTTGATTTTTTTACCTTGTTTTTTCCACTGTCCCCAGGTACCTATTTCACTGAATGCTTTATCTTCACTCAATTGCCTGATAGAACAGGTATTTATCATTAACAAATCTGCTTCTTCCGGTTTTTCCGTATTGTCATAACCGATACAGGAAAGCATTCCAAGTATTCTTTCCGTATCAGACTTATTCATTTGGCAGCCCATTGTATCTATAAAAACTTTTTTTCTCATAGACTTATTATATCACAAAACAAAATTTATCCTAATAAAAGAGGTAGTCCAAAAAGCATGGACAACCTCTTTTTATGTAATTTTTTATGTATAACTTATACAGATTAATTGTTGTTTCTAAGTTTAGCAAGCAAATTCAAAACTTCAATATATAACCATACAAACGATACCATTAAACCAAATGCACAGTACCATTCAAAGTTCTTATCCATGCCTGAATTAGCACCGTATTCAATACTTGCAAAATCCATAATAAAATTTAATGCTGCAATTACACAAACAAATAAACTAAAGCCAATACCTACAATTCCTGAAGAAAATAATCCGGGAATGCTTAAATGAAAGAATGAACCTATAAATTGTACAAGATAAATTCCGAAAATTGAAAACATAGATATCATCAATACACTTCTGAATTTTTCAGTATACTTGATTACTCCTGTTCTATACAAAACAAGCATTACAAAAAATGCCATAAAAGTTGCACCTACAGCTTGAATAACAATTCCCGGATAAACCTTTTCCATCATACACGAAAATCCACCAAGCAATAAGCCCTCTGAAATTGCATATATTGGTGCCATATATTTAATTGTTTTTCTTGCAAAAATAATAACAAGGAATGATACGATTGAACCGGCAAATCCAGCCATCATAAGACCTGACACTTTGTCTGTAAAACCTTGTAAATACAACATAAAAGTATATGCTGCAGTCATCAATAAGCATATAAACATGAACAGAGATTTATTGATTGCTCCGTTTACAGTCATTGGTTCTCCCTGCAATATTCTTTCTTCTGATTGCATCATTTTTTCTGAAAATATTGGATTAGACATAATTTGTTCTCCTTTTGTTATATTTTATATATTAACATAAATTATTTCATACGTTTATTAAATTAACATTTTTTTAATGTAAAATGTATTTATGCTTAAATTGTTTTTAAAAATTATTAAATACTATGGGCAAGAACGTAAATTAAAAATAACAATGTTTATGTTATTATCAGTTTTTGCCGGCTTATTGGAATTTGTCGGTATAAGTTTGATTTATCCTATACTTTTATTGGTTTTAGAACCTCAGACAATTACTAATAACAGTTATATACAACATATTGTACAAATATTTGATATACAACAAGCCATTATGTTATCGGTTATATTAGGTATTCTTACAGTTTGTCTGTTTATAACAAAAGATATAATAATGATATTGTTTACATATTTACAGAATAGATTTATTGTCAAATGGAAAAATGATATCAATAACAGAATTATGCAAAATTACATTTATGCACCGTATGAAAATATACAGGCAATAAAGAATCATGACAAAATTTATGATGTAACAACATTAACCTCTAATGTATTTGAAATATTTGTTATGAGGTTTTTTATACTAATATCTAATAGTATAATTGTATTTTTGATATTGAGTTTGATAATTATTCAATTCAGATTTGCAGCTATAATAGTTTCCTGCTTAATTGTTTTGGGATTGTTTTTACTGAATAAAATATTTAAAGATAAGACGACAAAATTAGCACCTGAAATGGTAAAATACTCAATACTTAATAATAGTGCTGTTATAGAGAATATAAACAGTTTAAAAGAAATAAGGATTTTTGGAGCAGAACAACATTTTTTGGATAAATTCAAAAAAATACAAAAGCGAAATAACGAAATAATAACAGAAAATTCGTTTTATTCTTCAATTCCGCCTTATGTAATAGAAATATTTATGATTTTGGTGCTTGTAATTTTAGCCATATTTGCAGCATATCAGAATTTAGATAACCATTATGTAATAATCGCGGATTATGGATTACTGGTTACAATTGCAATCCGAATAGCACCTTTATTAAACAGAATACAAACAGCAATGAATAATATTCGTTTTGCTAAAAATTCTGCTAGTTTAATTGTTGTTAAATATGAATCAGGAATATTAGATAATGTTATTAAAATACAAAGAAATACTGATAAAATAAACTTTAGTAATGAAATTGTATTTGAACATGTTTCATTTAATTATAAAAATTGTTCTGAAAAAGTTTTACAAGATGTCAGTTTCAAAATAAAACGAGGTGAATTTGTAGGTATACTCGGCTTATCAGGTGCAGGAAAAAGTACTGTAGCAAATATTATTATGGGATTGCTTAATGTAACTAGTGGTAATTTTAAAATAGATAAAATTAATATAAATGAAGAAAATATTTATGGATTAAGAGATATTGTCGGATATGTTCCTCAGGAAATAAATATTATAAATGCAAATTATAGAGAAAATATTGCATTTGGAGAAGAGAATATAGATGATGAAAAAGTCATAGAAGCATTGAAACAAGCTCAGCTTTATAAAACAGTATTAGAAAAAGGTGGAATTTATACAATAGTATCTGAATTATCTCAAGGTCAAAAACAAAGATTAATGATAGCAAGGGCTTTATATAGAAATCCTGAAATAATAATATTTGATGAAGCAACATCTTCACTTGATGTAGTTACGGAAAATGAAATTGTTGAAATGTTAACAAAACTAAAAAGAGAAAAAACTATTATTGGAATAACGCATAGATTATCTACAGTAAAAAAATGTGATAAACTAATATATTTAAAAGATGGTACAGTAAGTGATTGCGGTACATTTGAGGAATTGGAAAAACGATATTCTGATTTTAAAAAATTAGTAAATTTATCAAAAATTTAAAATTTTCAAAAAAGAACTTTACAATAAAAAATTAGTTTGATATAATAAATATACAAAAAATATAAAAACATTCCTCAGTAGCTCAATGGTGGAGCAACCGGCTGTTAACCGGTAGGTTGTTGGTTCGAGCCCAACCTGGGGAGTTTTTTATTGCAAAGGCCGTTTTTAATGACGGCCTTAAATATTGGATTAGTGTATTTAATCTTTTATATTTTTGCTAAATCCAATGTTATTTAACGAGTAGATGGATTATTTACGGTTAGTGTATTTTTTCAGGACAGTGTATCTGTACGGTTAAAAATACTATTTTTGCCCTTTTGCCCGTTGTGTAAAGGTTTCTGCCGTTGGAAGCAACCAACGAATAGTAACATAGCTCTGTCCTGAAAGTCCATTTTTTGAACCAACGAGTCCGACAGGTTAGAAATTGTGTCCTAATTCTGTCCACAAAAGAGTTTTAGCGATTTTGCACCTTTCCGGCATTTTGTACGCTTGAAAGTACTATTCGTTGGTTTTGTTTAATAAAAAAATTTAAAAATTCTAATCAAATTTTATAAAAGGTTGGAAGATTTTTTTCATGGTCGGAAAATTTTTAATAGAATATAAATTTAATTACTCTAATCCAGCTTACTTCTGATGATGGGCAGGAAGCCGTCAATCGTGTTGTTGCCCTTGAGGCAGTCCTTTATTCTTCTACGCTCATCGATGGGTATTTGAGAGGCAGATACTCTCTACCTCTCAATACTCATTTCCCTTTACTTCGGATATTGGCAATAGATATAAGTATTTATAGACTATACGCACGAAGAATGAGAAACGAAATGCCCGAAGTAATTGAAACTGCATACAAAAACGCAATATCTACCCTAAGAGATATTCAAAAAGGTGTAATATCCCTGCAAGCAGAAAATGATTTACTTGAAACTTCATCCTTTAATGCTCAGGAGTATAAAACAAATAAGAGTATTCTTGATAAATTATTCGGAAAGCAAAAAATGAATGAGTATTAGAAATATTGAAAACTCTATCATACAAAAGCTAAAAGACTCTTTTCCCGAAGTTCTTGTGCAAGGTTTCCCCGATAAACCCTCCGAGTTTATTCTTTTACACCCGATAGGTGCTTTACTCGTTCATTATCAGGGAAGTAATTACACAAATTCAAATGCTCTCGGAATAATTTCTCAAGAAAATAAAAAAGAGTTTGCCATAACTGTCGTAACAAGAAATCTAAGAGCAAATCAGGGAGCCTATGAATACATAGATAACGTCAAAGCTGTCCTTACGGGATTTCAACCCGATGAATGCTCAAAATTAATGCCACTAAAAGATTATTTCATTTCTGAAAATTCAGGAATTTGGCAATACGGAATTAATTTTTCACTAACCACAACTAACATACAAAATTATTGATTAAACATTTACCCCAAAGGAGACTATATGCCTGCATCATTTTTACATGGTGTCGAAACCATTGAAGTTACCAAAGGTGCAAGAACGATTACAACGGTAAAAACTGCCGTTGTCGGACTTGTCGGAACTGCACCGATTGAAGATGTTGAAGATGAATACAAAACAATTAATACCCCGACTCTGATTTTGAACGAAACCGAAGCCGTAAAATATTTCGGCAATCACAAAGCCGGATTTACAATTCCTCAAGCCCTGAAAGCTATCTTTGACCAAGGTGCCGGAATTGCCATTGTTATTAATGTCTACAACCCCGAAAAGCACGACTCCGTTGAAGATGTAAAAATATCCGATATAAACGGAGGAATTGATTCTCAAACAGGAAAACGAACAGGAATGAAAGCGTTTGAAGATTGCTATTCCTTATTCGGTTATTATCCGAAAACAATTATTGCCCCGTTTTCTGTGAAGAAACTGCCGTTGTATCGGAAATGAACACTCTGTGCAATAAAATCAGAGCAATGGGAATTGTTGATGCTCCCGTTGGAGCTTCTGTTCAAGATGTTATTACAGGTCGTGGGCCTGAAGGTACGATTAATTTTAACACATCTTCAGAACGTCTAATCCTTTGTTATCCGCATTTAAAAGTATATGATTCGGAGTCGGATTCAATAAAACTGCAACCTTATTCTCAAAGACTTGCCGGAGTTATTGCTGCCAAGGATGTCGACAAAGGATATCACTGGTCTCCGTCAAATACGGGAATACAGGGAATTGTCGGTATTGAACGGCAATTAACCTCTATGATTAACGACCCGACAAGCGAAGTTAATACCCTAAACGAAGCCGGAGTTGTAACCGTATTTAACTCATACGGCTCAGGTTTCAGGACTTGGGGCAACCGTTCTGCTGCATATCCGAGTTTAACCCATCCGACAAATTTCATAAATGTCAGAAGAACAGCCGATATTCTTCACGAATCAGTCGAATACTCAATGCTCCAATTTATGGATTATCCGATAGATAACGGCTTGATTGATTCTATTTGTGAAACAGTTAATCAGTTTATTCGCACATTAATCGGTCGTGGTGCGTTGATTGATGGCAAGTGTACTTTTAATCAGGACAAAAACCCTGCAACGGAAATCGCAAACGGGCATCTTGTTTTTGATATCGAATTTATGCCTCCGACTCCTGCTGAAAGAATAACTTTTGAGTCGTTCATTAACATCGAGCTGTTGAAATCATTAGGAGCATCTTAATGTACGCAACAGTCAACAATAATGGTGATTTGGAAGTCCATACAGACGAAAACGACAGCTGCTTCCTTTGTAAAAACTTGTATAAGTGTCCCTTAATACAAGCAATTAGCAAGGAATATGTCATTCTGCATTATTCTGACATCGAAATATCACAATGTGCATTATTTAAACGCTAATACCCTAAAAATAACGAGGAATATATAATGTCCAAAATTGAAATTAATAAATTAACCAACGCAAATATTTACATGAACGGCACAAACCTTTTAGGTAGAGCCGAAGAAGTACAACTACCACAAATCAAACACAAAATGGCTGAACACAAAGCTCTTGGTATGGTTGGCTCGGCAGAATTTTTCGCCGGCATAGATAAACTTGAATGCAAAATAAAATGGAATGCACTCTATCCTAATGTTCTAAGAACTTGTGCAAATCCGTTTCTTGCCACAATGATTCAAGTAAGAGCCTCTCTTGAAACCTACAACGGTGCCGGAAGAATTAACGAAGTTCCTGCAACAGCGTTTTTAATCGGTACTTTTAAAGAATTTCCGTTGGGGAATATAAAGCCACACGAAAATGCAGAATACGAAACAACAATGACCGTAACCTACGCAAAGTTAATTGTAGATAAGCAGGAAATCTTTGAAATAGATGTACTGCAAAACATTTACAAAGTGGGAATGGTTGATATGCTCGCAAAATTTAAGAAGAATGTGGGGGCATAGTGGAAGATTCAATCCTTAAAAAAGTTAATTCAAAAAAAAGTCTGACCGAAGAAATTGCCACCCGAAAACGTGCATTAAATTTTTATTCGCTTGCTAATATTCTTCCTGATCCCGATATTGTCCTACGCAAACAGGGGAAAGATGTTCGAGTTTACAAAGAATTACTCTGCGACCCTCACGTTTTTGCCTGTGTTCAATCAAGAAAAGCAGGTGTTCTCTCACTTGAATGGGAAATAAACAGAGGACTGGATAAAGACGAAAAAGCGGAAGCTATTGAAAACTTACTAAAACAACTCGATATCCACAAACTGATTTCAGATATTTTGGATGCAACACAGTTTGGGTTTCAGCCTTTGGAAATAATATGGAAAAGAGATAAATCAGGATATATTTTACCTGAAAAAATAGTTGCAAAACCTCCCGAATGGTTTTGTTTTGATGACAACAACACTCTAAAATTCAGGACTAAAGAGAATTATTACGGTGAAGAATTGCCAAATAAAAAGTTTTTGTTGGCTCAAAACAACCCCTCATACAACAATCCTTACGGAGAACGAACTCTTTCACGAGTTTTCTGGCCTGTTACATTCAAAAAAGGCGGATTAAAATTTTGGGTTATTTTTACGGAAAAATACGGAATGCCACATCTTATTGGTAAACATCCTCGAGGAGCGACAAAAGAAGAAACCAACACTCTTGCCGATATGCTTGAAGAAATGGTACAAGATGCCATTGCCGTCATCCCTGATGATTCCTCCGTAGAAATCCAAGAAGCAAATAAATCCTCGTCTGCTGCGATATATGAACAACTTATCGATAAAATGAATGCTGAAATTTCAAAAGCCATACTCGGTCAAACTCTAACTACCGAAATAGGCTCAACAGGAAGTTATGCTGCCTCAAATACACATTTTGCAATACGACAAGATATTATTGATGCAGATAAAAAACTCGTTGAAAGTGTTATTAATCAATTAATAAGATGGATATACGAAATTAACTTCTCAACAGCTAATATTCCCGTCTTTGAAATGTATGCACCTGAAGATGTTGATTTGACTCTTGCTCAAAGAGACAAAATTCTTTCAGACACAGGAGTAAAATTTACCAAAGAATATTTTATTAAAAATTATGGTCTTGAAGATGAGGATTTTGATATCCGAGAGGACATCTTACCAACTGCAACACCAAACTTTAGTGAGTTTAAAGAAGAACCCCCAATCGTTCAAGGACAGAAACAAATAGAAGATTTGTTTAAATTCTTATCTGAAACGGAGCTTTCAAAACAAGCTCAAAATATGCTATCTCCACTGATTTCACTTCTTGAAAATTGTGACGATTACGAAGAAGCCTACGAATTACTTACAGACAAAAACTTAAAAAGCAAAAAGTTTGAACAGACTCTTCAAAAAGCTATGTTCCTCTGTGAACTGCAAGGAAGGAGCGATGGTTTGGATGATTGAGGTTAATAAAATATATTCAGGACATGCATTGGAAGTATTAAAAACATTTGATGATGAATCAATAAATATATGCATAACCTCGCCACCCTATTGGGGATTAAGAGATTACAAAACTAATCCTGTAAAATGGTCTGACGGTTGGGAGGGCGAACTCGGTGCAGAACCCGATTTTAATCAATACATTAATCACTTATGTGATATTTTTGATGAAGTTAAACGTGTATTAAAAGATGACGGAACTTGTTGGGTAAATTTAGGTGACACTTATGGTGGTTGCTCTCTAAATTCATCATACGGAATAAAAGCCAAAGGCGAAACTTCATTTTTGAAAAGCGTTGAACATTTACAAAAAACTGCTCATACACGAGGAAAATATTCAAAAAGTTTGTTATTGCTCCCATTCCGCTTTGCCATAGAAATGATGAATAGAGGGTGGACAGTCAGAAATGTTATTATTTGGCAAAAACCAAATGCAACACCATCAAGTGCAAAAGATAGATTTACTGTCGATTTTGAATATCTGTTTTTCTTCTCAAAAAAGAAAAAATATTATTTTAATCAACAAATAGAGCCTTTTAAATCAACTACCCTCGTGCGTTGTAAAACGGGCTGTGGGCTGAATAAAGGAGCAGCATACAAAGGTTTAAATAAAGAAAACTTTGAAAAACTGCAACAAAGAATTCTAAACGGAATAATAAAAGGTAAAAACAAACGTGCGGTTTGGCAAATAGCTACAAAAGGTTATCATGGAGCACATTTTGCGACATTCCCCAAAGAACTGGTCGAAGTACCTATTAAAGCCGGCTGTCCTATAAACGGAATTGTTTTAGACCCTTTCATAGGAAGTGGAACAACTGCCGTAGTAGCACAAAAACTCAATTGTAACTACATTGGAATTGAATTAAACCCCGAATATATACAATTGGCAAATAATCGAATCAAAGAAGGAATATAAATGACATTTACCCCTGAAGAAGCAGCTATGAAAAGGAATTTTCTTAAACAGCGACAGAGTTTACCACTTCATCTGAAAGTCGAACTCTCCAAAAACAGAATTAAGCAATTTTACGAACATTTTGACGGACAAGTCTATGTCTCTTTTTCAGGCGGAAAAGATTCTACCGTATTATTACATCTCGTGCGTTCACTCTATCCCGAAGTACCTGCTGTTTTTGTCGACACAGGGCTTGAATATCCTGAAGTTAGAAAATTTATTAAACAAACTGCAAACACAATTACAATAAGACCTAAAATTACATTTAAAGAAGTATTGGAGCAATATGGTTATCCGGTTATAAGTAAAGAAGTTGCAAAAACAATTGAAGAAAGCCGAAGAAACCCTAACGGCTATACAAAAAAGAAGTTTAACTCAAATAGTGACTACGTGAAAAAATATGGCTCACGTTACGACCTCTCAAAGTGGATACCATTGAGGGATTCGGATATAAAAATATCTTCTCAATGTTGCAATGTAATGAAGAAAAAACCGTCATATAGATATGAAAAAGAAACAGGTCGTAAACCCTTTATTGCAACAATGGCGGCAGAAAGCAACTTAAGAAAACAAGAATATTTGAAAAAAGGTTGTAACTCTTTTGATACAAAACGCCCTGCCTCAACTCCGCTTGGATTTTGGACAGAGCAAGATATTCTTCAATATATAAAGGAAAATAATTTACCGTATTGTTCTGTATATGGCGATATTTTGCAAGATAAAAAAGGCAAATTCTATACCACAGGAGCAAAACGCACAGGATGTATGTTTTGCATGTTCGGTGTCCATACGGAAAAATCCCCCAATAAGTTTGAGTTAATGCGTGAAACTCATCCCAAATTGCACGATTACTGCATCAACCAACTTGGTTGTGGAAAAGTCCTCGATTTTTTAGGAGTGAAGTATTAATGGTACAACTTAAAGGTCTGTTTAAACTTGCTCCGAGTCTTGCAATAAAATATTTCAAAAACAAAAACAATAAATTTAGTTGGGATTGGTACGAACTATGGCAAGATGCACATAAAAAGTCTTTTGCGGTCGCTAAAGTTATGCGAGAAGATATCCTCAAAGATATTCGTTCAGCTTTAGACAAAGCACTTTCTGAAGGCAAAACCTTTAAAGAGTTTTCAAAAGAACTTAAACCAACACTCCAAAAGAAAGGTTGGTGGGGCGAACAAATTATCGTTGATTCAAAAGGTAATGCCGAAAAAGTTCAGCTTGGCTCAATGTATAGATTAAAAACAATTTATTCAGTAAATATGCAAGTAGCTTATCAGACGGGAAGATATAAGACACAAGTGGATAATGCAGAAAATCGACCTTACTGGGAATACGTTGCCGTTATGGATACTGCAACAAGACCTGAACACGCAATGCTTAACGGCTTGATTTATCGATATGATGACCCGTTTTGGCAGAGTTTTTACCCTCCGAACGGTTGGCGGTGCAGATGTAGAGTTAATGCCCTTTCTGATTACAAAATACAAAAAAATAAAAGCATCGTGTCTTCTTCAGAAGGTACTTTATCCCAACAAATGGCACTTGTTTCTAAAAAATCAGGCGAATACAAGCCTGTAACTGTTTATACCGACCCACTTACAGGCAAAAGGATTTCCCCTGATGTCGGTTGGTCACATAACCCTGCAAGTGGATTAATTGAACAGTAATAAAACACTATTTGAACAGATATAAAACAACAAGGAGTTTTAAATGACTATTGATAAAAAATCTCTAATCAATTGGGTTGGCGGTAAAAGGTTGTTGCGTAAAACAATAGAACCACTTATCCCTAAAGATATAAAATCATATATTGAGCCATTTGGTGGTGGCGGTTGGATTTTATTTTACAAAGACAAATGGGCTGATTTAGAAATCTACAACGACCTCGACAGCCGTCTTGTTAACCTTTTCAGAATTGTTAAGTATCATCCTAATGCATTTAAAGAGGAGTTTAACTATCTTCTCGGCTCTCGTGAAATATTTTTTCAATTTATGAACTCAACCCCGATTACGGATATTCAAAAAGCTGTTCAGTTTTATTACTTAATAACTCGCTCATTTGGTGGTAAAGGTAATACGTTCGGAACGGTCAAATGTTCAAGCGGTGGTGCTTGTAAATCCTTAAAAAATGTGCCTGAAAAAATTGATGCTATCCACAAACGTCTTGATAAAGTAATGATTGAAAATCGTGACTTTGAAAAACTCATCAAACAATACGATTTTGAAAATGCATTTTTCTATTGCGACCCACCGTATTCCAAAGGTTGCGGATACGAAGTTACATCTACGGAAGATTTCGACCACGAAAGATTAAGAGAAATTCTTGGAAATATAAAGGGCAGATTTTTACTGTCCTATGACGATTCTCCAAAAATTAGAGAATTATACAAAGGGTTTGAAATGATTGCCATTGAAAGACAAAACGGCATTAACAACAGACAGGGCGATAATCGATTAAACAAAGTGTTCAAAGAGCTTTTAATCGCCAATTATCCGATACGAGAAATACATGAGCGACAAACCGATTGAAATCAAAATCGATAATAAAGATGTTGAGAGAAAGTTGTTAGAACTTGCTCAAAAAGGCGAAAACCTGCGACCGTTAATGAAAAACATCGCAGGTGTTCTTGCTTCTTCGACTGAAGAAAACTTCAAACAAGAAGGCAGACCTGATAAATGGACAGACCTCGCTGATGTTACAAAAAAGAACAGAGAAAAAATCAACAAATGGCCGGGACAAATTTTGCAAGTTGAAGGTCAGCTTGCATCATCTGTTACAACGCAATATGACGATGCTTCTGCTGTTATCGGAAGTAATAAAGATTATGCGAGAATTCACCAACTCGGAGGTGATGCAGGCAGAGGTAAAAAAGTAAAAATCCCTGCTCGACCATATCTTCAATTAACTGATGATGATTTTGAAGAAATACTCTCTGAATTCAAGAAGTATTTATCTGACAATAGTTAAGGGATTTTTATTCTCCAAAAGTAGTATTCGGGAAAGAAAAAGGAGTAAAAAATGAACATTGTTGAACCAATTAGAAAAAAGAGTGATTTGAAAAAGATTGAAAAAATACTTAAAGAGCAGGGTTTAAGAGACCTTTTAATTTTTACAATCGGAACTAATTGCGGCTTAAGGATTTCTGACATTTTGAATTTGAATGTAGGTGATGTAAGAAACAAAACCTACATTAATATTATTGAAAAGAAAACAAACAAACCAAAACGTTTTCCTATTAATTCAAAATTAAAACCTATGCTTGACAAATTTACACAAGATAGAAAAACGGAAGAACCTCTTTTTAAGTCTATATTTGGCAATAGAATGGAACGTACTCAATGCTATAGGATTATAAACGAAGCATGCAAAAATGCAGGAATCGATTATAAAGTTGGGACTCACACATTGAGAAAAACTTTCGGATATCATCATTATCAAAAATTTAAAGATGTTGCGGTATTACAAAAAATTTTCAATCATTATTCCCCGCAAATTACAATGAGATACATTGGTATTGATCAGGATATGATTGATGACAGCTACAACAATTTCGTCTTATAATACACTAAAATCAACACACTCAACATAAAAAGTAACTCAACATAATAGTTCTTTTGTTGTAACTCATTCTCCAGTTTGATTTTATCACAAAAATAGAAATTTATATAAATAATTTTAAGTTAGTTTAAGATTAGATTACTAATTGAAATTATCTTTATATATCTATGTTAGAGGTGGTTTTTATTACAACTCAATAGTTCAACTGTTGAATGTGCAGTATTTCCATTAAATATAAGATTTTTGCCAACTAATTCTAAACAAATATAAAGAATTCAACATAAATTTTTATAAAAAATAACAAGCGAAAATGTTTGTGTTACAATTATTTAGTGGTTATACAAAAAATAACTCAACAAAAGAGAAAAAAGCATGAATAATATAATAAATTATAAATTAATTAGTTTTTTACTATCGTGGATTTTCCCCACAAAAGAAACACGTAGAGCTTTTAGAACTCTATGTAATACTATTGAAGATGAAAAGGAAACCCCTAAAATTTTTAAGCGCTATAAAAAAATTATAAAAAAAATTGCAAAAAAGAAACAAATTCGTGTGATTTTTTTAATAAGTGAAAATTCAAAATGGAAAGCACAGTCTTTATTTGACTTAATGGATAAATCAGAAAAGTTTGAGCCAATTATTGCTTTAACAGTATTAAAAGGTGTACATAAAGGGGAGGACATTACAAGAAATAATATAGATGAAGATTATAATTATTTCAGAAACAAGGGAATGCAAGTCGTTTTGGCTTATGAAGATAATAAATTCTTAGATTTGAAAAATTTTAATCCTGATATCGTTTTTTATCAACAACCTTGGGATATAAGTAAATTGCAATCTCCAAAAGAAGTCTCAAAATATGCTTTAACATATTACATCCCATATTATGTTAATAATTACGAATTACAACCTATTGAATACGAACAAGAACTCCATAGGTTTGTATATAAATATTTTGTATTAAATAAATGGTGGGAAGATGAATATAAAAGAAAATCAAACCTTAATAATGTTGTTGGACTTGGCAATCCTATTTTAGATAATTTTAGACAAAACAACAACCATGACAAAGATAAAAATTATGTTATATATGCCCCACATTATTCTTTCTTCCACGAATTAAATAAAAATCCTGTTAATTATGGAACTTTTTTAGAAAATGGCGAACTTATATTAGGCTTCGCACAAGAACATAAAGAGTATAATTGGGTATTTAAACCACATCCACAATTAAAATTTGCATTATATAAAGTTTGGGGTAAAGATAAAACAGATAAATACTATATGGATTGGGAGAATATCGGATTAGCTTGTTATGATTCATCTTATATAGAATTATTTAAAAAATCAAAATTATTAATAACAGATTGCGATTCTTTTTTATTAGAGTATTTTTGCACAACAAATCCTATTATTCACTTGATATCTCCAAAATGTTCAATAAATCCATCTGAATTTTCAAAAAATATTTTTGATAGTTTTTATAAGGTAAAAACAAATGAAGAATTATTTGCGTCATTAGACGAAATTCTAATAAAAAATAACGATTTTAAAAAAGAAAGTCGTAATATGGCATTAAAAAAAAGCAATTTGTTAAATAGTTATGCCGCTCAAAATATTATAGATGAAATTTTAAAAGATGTTGATATCAAAAACATTGAAGTGTGAAAGGATTGTTATTTATGAATATAAAAACAAATAGAGTGATAACATATGGTACTTTCGATGTATTACACTACGGACACATAAAATTATTAGAGAGAGCGAAAGCTTTAGGTGATTATTTAATTGTTGGTTTATCAAGTGATAATTTTAATAAGCTAAAAAATAAAGAATCTTTTTATACATATGAGCAACGAAAAATTATATTAGAAGCATGTAGATATGTAGATTTGGTGATTCCGGAAGAAAATTGGGAACAGAAAGTTTCAGATATAAAGAAATACAAAATAGATGTATTTGTTATGGGGGATGATTGGAAAGGTAAGTTTGACTTTTTAAAAGAATATTGTGAAGTTAAATATCTTACAAGAACTCCTGATGTATCCAGTACCAATACTAAAGAATATTTAACGGGGGTTAATTAATGAGTGTTTTTTCAAAATATATGACTGATGATTATGAACATAATGTATATGAAATTTTGGGAATTAAATTCAAATTCAAAAACCCTCATAGAAATTTGTACAGGCGTGTTGAAGGGATAAACAAACTTTTGGATTATGTTATTGATATCAATAATCTGCCTATTGCAAAAGGAGAATTACGAGAAATTCAATTGCAAGTTCTTGAAATTTTGAAACTTATTGATAGTATATGTAAAAAACACAATATAAATTATTGGTTAGATTTTGGCACTCTTTTGGGTGCGGCAAGACATAAAGGTTTTATTCCTTGGGATGACGATGTTGATATTTGTGTAATTAGGGATGAATATGAGAAGTTGTTAGAAATCTTACATAAAGAATTGTCACAAACTACTTATTACGTAAGAGAACGTTGGGAATATGGTAATAGTTTTCAAATAAGAGTCAATTTAAAGGATACTAATATAGGACTAGATATATTTCCTGTTGATAAGTATATAGAAAAAGATTTTTCTAAGAGCACAAATAAACTTATCTATCAAAAATTTGAAAGAGCAAGATTTAAATTAGATAAAAAATGGAAAAAAGCAGAATTAAGTCCCAACGAAATACAACTAGCCAAAAATGATATAAAAGTATTTATGGAAAATGAGAGATTGACATGCAAAAATAACAATATTGATAAACCGGTGCTGTTTTATGGTATTGATTATTATCACAAGTGGAAATATAAATCTTTTGAATGGGAAACAATATTCCCTTTAAAAACACTGGATTTTGAAGGTTGTACTTTTTCCGTTCCCAATAAATATGAAGATCACTTGACGGGAATATACGGGAATTGGCATGTATTACCAAAACGTTTTGATAACATTGATTATTTTTGGAAGGAATACTAAAATGAAAAATTTTATGGAGAATATTTTATCAATTAAAAATAATGATGACCATAAAGAAATTACTGTGTGCAAATTTTTCAAATTAAAATTCAGAAGAAATAAGTATGTAATCAATAAAATGCAAAATGACATAAAAAAATTGCAAACTTATGCTGAAGCATTAAAATTTTTTATAGATGTTAGTTGTGACATAACAAAATGCAAACAAGCAAGTGGGAATTATCGAATAGTACAAATTATAAGAGCTAAAGGGCTTAAGATTTTAGTAAATATTTTGGACAATTACGATATTAAGTATTGGCTTGAGTATGGCACATTATTAGGTGCATATCGTCATAAAGGATTTATACCATGGGATGATGACATTGATATTTCTACAGATAGAAGCAGTTATATAAAATTGATGGATATTTTACCAAAAATTACAGAGGGAACTGAATTAAGGGTAACATACGGTGAAGATGGTTCCGGCTTCTTTATGAAAATAAAATTGAATGATTTTGATTTGGTTGATATTTTCCCTTATGACGTTTCGGATAATTTGACTCTTTCAAATGAAGTTTTAACTGATAAATGGAAAATCCTGCGCAATGAATTTTATAAGCACTTTAAAGTTGAAGATTTAAGAGCCAGGAAATATCATATTAAAGATACATTTAATTTAATGTTTGATATGTATAGAGAAGCGGGCATTACTAATTCCGATAATATAAAAGGTGGTAAGTGGCTTTTTAGGGGAATAGAATCCTGTACAAGGCATTACGAACCTTCTTTTCATTTGATTAGTAATATTTATCCGTTACAAAAAACACAATTTGAGGACTTTATGGTATATGTTCCTGCAAATATGGACGCATATTTAAACGAAGTCGACAGAGGTATATATGGTGATTTGATGGCTTTCCCTCCAATGCAGGCTATAAATGTGCATGATGACTCTAAATATAAAGATACTGAATATCTTAAGCTAATAAATATGCAACTTGATAAAATAATATGTGATTTTGAACATGGTTTTGAGTATAATAAGTTTATTTCCGCAGAGAGTAATTTCTCTAAATGAAAAAATTAAGTTAGTTTAAAAGGAGTGAAAAATGGTAGATATAAAACCGATTAAAGGTATTTTTTATGACCTCCAAAAAGTTAATATAAATGAGGTGATTGCCCCGCCTTATGATGTTATTGACAAAAATTATCAGCAAAAGTTATATGATAAAAACGAATTCAATATTGTAAGATTAATTTTAAACAGCAGTAACGAGCCATATCAAGATGCAAAAAAATGCTTTTATGATTGGCTTAATAAAAAAATTCTTATAAATAATGATAAACCATGCATTGTCTATTTAATTCAAAAATATACAAATAACAAAGGCGAAGTAATTGAAAGAAAAGGCTTTATTGCAAGAAATAAAATTGAAGATTTTTCAACTAAGAATATTTTGCCTCATGAATTTACTATGGGTGTTCCAAAACAAGACAGATTAAATCTTGTAGAAGCTACAGGAGCTTTTTTCTCCCAAATTTTTATGGTTTACAACGATAAAGAACAAATTATTGAGAACAAAATAGTATCCAAATATTTATCTCAAAAACCGTTTATCGACGTTATAGATGACAATGGGGTAGAAAATATCGCATATATTATTGATGACGAAAATGATATTAAAGTTATTGAAAATGTTTTAAAAGGTAAAAAACTTTTAATTGCAGATGGTCATCACAGATATGAAACTTCTATGAATTATTCTAAACTTCATCCGGAAAATAAATACGCAAAATATGTAATGAGTTATTTTACAAATGCTGCAGATGAAAATCTTGTTATTTATCCTACGCATAGAATAATTGAAAAAGGAATAGAACCGCAAGTTATTTTGAATAAAGTTTCTCAGTATTACAATATTGATATTCTAAATTCAAGAGATGAATTCCTAAATAAAATTGAATTAGAAAACAAAAAACAAATTACTACCGGTTTAATTCTTAAAAATGATTCAAATTATTACATTTTAAAACTTAAAAATGGTGTCGAAAAAACGATAGATGCACCTGAAGTTTTACAAAAATTAGATTTAACCGTTTTGCATGAACTAATTCTCAAAAAAGAGCTTTGCTATACACAAGAAGAATTGATGGCTCAAAACGGAATTAAATATGAAAAACAAGAACTTATTGCATTTGATTCTATTAAAAATGGAGCGAGTGCATGTTTTATAATGGCATACCCTAAAATGCAGGATATTATTAATATCTCTGAAGAAGGTTATCGTATGCCTCAAAAATCAACTTATTTTTACCCAAAATTGTTATCAGGTTTAGTGATTAATTTGTTAGAAAATAGAGGAGAAAATTAATGAAAAAGGTTTATACATGTTTTTGTACTGATTTCATACATGATGGGCATTTGAATATTATAAGAGAAGCTCAGAAATATGGAGAAGTAATTGTAGGTGTTTTATCCGATAAAGCGATGATTCGTTTTAATAAATTTCCTACAGTTTCATTTCAAGAACGTATAGATTTAGTTAAAAGTATAAAAGGCGTTTCTAAGGTTGTCGTTCAAGAAGATGTTATGTACGACAAAATTGTCGAAGAAATTAAACCTAATTATATTATTCATGGCGACAATTGGAAAGTGGAGCCTATGAAAGTTATCAGAGAAAATGCCATTGCTCTTATGAAAAAATTTGGTGGTGAAGTAATTGATGTGCCTTATACAAAAAATGAACATGTAAACCTTATTGATAAAAAGTTTGACTTAAGACGTTCCATGCCTGAATACAGAAGAAAGAGATTAAAAGAGTTAATCGGTTTGAGAGATATAGTTAAAACGGTTGAAGTACATAGCGGTTTAACTGGTCTTATTGCAGAAAAAACGGTTGTAGAAAATGATGGACAGCTTGATCAATTTGATGCAATGTGGATATCTTCTCTATGTGATTCAACTGCAAAAGGTAAACCGGATATAGAATTGGTTGATATGACTTCTCGTTTCAGAACAATATCTGATGTAATGGAAGTTACAACAAAACCCATTATTTTTGATGGTGATACAGGGGGACTTATTGAGCACTTTGTGTATACTATAAGGACTCTGGAAAGACTTGGGGTTTCTGCTGTTATCATCGAAGATAAAGTTGGTTTAAAAAAGAATTCTTTATTTGGAACAGAAGTTAAACAGACTCAAGATTCTATTGAACATTTTTGCGAAAAGATTAAAGCAGGTAAGAATGTTCAGTTAACTGATGATTTTATGATTATCGCAAGAATAGAATCGTTGATTCTTGAACAAGGAATGGAAGATGCTCTAAAAAGGGCAAATGCCTTTGTAGAAGCCGGTGCTGATGGAATTATGATTCACTCAAGGAAAAAAGATCCTACTGAGATTCTTGAATTCTGCGATTTATTTAGAAAAGATAATAAAAACACACCCATTGTCGTTGTGCCGTCTTCATTCAATTCTGTAACAGAAGCAGAATTGGCATCACATGGTGTTAATATTGTGATTTATGCTAATCAACTTACTCGTGCTGCATTCCCCGCAATGGAACAAGTCGCAAAAGATATTTTAAAATATCATAGAGCTCAAGAAGTTGATTCAAGATTAATGCCTATAAAACAAATCATTTCGTTAATAGATGAATTAAATTAAAAAGAAGGAAGTATGAGAGCAGAAGATTTATTAGCTATTATTGGTTCAGAATTTTATACAGGAGTTCCTGATTCACAATTAAGGGCTTTGTGTGATTGTTTGATGGATAAATATGGAATTGATCCAAAACATCATGTTATTTGTGCAAATGAAGGTAATAGTGTCGCACTCGGTGCCGGCTATTATCTTGCAACAACAAAAATTCCGGTCATTTATATGCAAAATTCAGGCGAAGGTAATATTGTTAATCCTGTAACCTCCCTTACAAATAATAATGTTTACGCTATTCCCCAAATATTTATTGTAGGTTGGCGTGGTGAACCCGGAGTACATGATGAACCACAGCATGTTTACCAAGGAAGAATTACAGTCAAGCTGTTAGAAGATTTGGATATTAATACTTTTGTAATTTCACAAGAAACTACTATTGAAGAATTAAAATCTGTTATGAAAGACTTCAAAGAACAACTCGAAAAAGGAATGTCTGTTGCATTTATTATTAAAAAAGGTGCTTTAACTTATGATAATAAAATTTCATACAAAAATGAAAACAGTATGAAACGAGAAGAAATTATTGAACATATCGTTAAATATTCAAAAAATGATCCAATAGTTTCAACTACAGGTAAAGCAAGCCGCGAGTTATATGAAATCAGAAACCGTAATAATGAAGGACATCAATATGATTTCTTAACAGTTGGTTCTATGGGGCATAGTTCAACTATTGCATTAGGTATCGCACTAAATAAGCCAAACAAAAAAGTTTGGTGCATTGACGGGGATGGTGCGGCTTTAATGCATATGGGTGCGATGGCTGTAATCGGTGCCAATAAACCAAAAAATCTTATACATATTGTTATTAATAATTCCGCTCATGAAACTGTAGGCGGAATGCCCACTGTTGCAAAAGATATTGACATTGTTTCAATAGCCAAAGCTTGTGGATATTCGCATACCATATGCGTTAGTTCTTTTGAAGAATTTGATAAAGAATTGTCATTTTGCAAGAATAATCAAGCACTTAGCTTGATAGAAGTAAAATGTGCAATAGGAGCACGAAGTGATTTAGGAAGACCAAAAGAAAAACCTTTTGAAAACAAAAAAATGTTTATGAATAATTTACAAGGAGGTAATTAACATGGAACACGTTGTAGTAATAAGTGGGGTTGCTGGTATGACCGGCTCTAAAACTGCAGAATATTTATTAAAAAAAGGCTGTAAAGTAGTAGGATTTGATAATTTTTTCTGTGGTTCTAGAGCATTAATAGAAAAACTGCAAAAAAATAGTAATTTTATCTTTTTCGAATATGACATAAATACAGAATACCAAATGGATGATTTATTTAAATTTGTTAATTTATCAGATTCTGAAAAATCTTTTATAAACTGTGCTGCTGTTGTTCATACAAAATATTTTTATAATCCCGATAGCACATTCCAGACAAATGTGATAGGTATGAAAGATACACTTGAAAGATGTATCAAAAATGGTTACAAAAGATATATTAACTGTTCTACCAGTGAAGTATATTCCATGCAATCTTGGGTTGAAGGTGGAGTTAAAGAAGAAGATGCTATATCACTTGCAACTGCAGAACAATCATTAAGGACAAGTTATGCAACAGGAAAATTATTAACTGAATTTTTTATGAAAGATGCAGTAGAAAGAGGCTTAATAAAAGGCTGCTCTATGAGATTTGCTAATGTTTATTCTCCTGATGAAGTATATAGTGATCATATTATTCCTCATATTATTGATTCAATCAGAGATAATAATAAAGTTATTCTTCTTGAAAATGCTAAAGAAACGAGAAGAACTTTCTTAAATAACCATGATAGCTGTATGGCTGTAATTAAATTACTTGAAAATGAGAATTCCTTAGATGGTGGAATATACAATGTTGGAACATGTGAAGAAATATATATCGTTGATTTAGTTAAAAAAATAGCTTCTTTGATGGGGAAAGAAAATGTAGAAATAGAGTTTCAGGGAAGAAGAACTGCCGACCCTCCAAGAAGGCTTTTAAATGTTTCTAAAATCCAAAATCGTGTCGGTTGGAAAGCAGATGTTTCATTAGAACAAGGTTTAAAAGAATGCATTAAAATAAGAACAAAAATAGAGGTACCGGCATGAAACGTTCAGCAATAATAACGATAGCAGGCATGTCATCAAGGTTTGTCAAAACATCCGGCTCTGATATTCATAAAGCAATCTATTCTGATGATGGAAGTAATTGGACAACCTTATCTCATCAATTAAGTTTGGTCAAAGATGTTTGTAATGAGATTATTATTGTTACAGGTCATCAGCATGAAGGAATTGAGAATTACCTTGATAATAACTTCAAAAATTTACCTATAAAACTCGTATATAATGAACATTATTTTGATTACGGAAGTTGCTATAGTTTAATTTTGGGTATTGATGCTGTTTCTGCATTTGCTAATGAAGTTATTTTTCTAGAAGGTGATTTAATATTTGATACAAAGAGCTTTAATAAACTTGTTGGGGTCCACAAAAATGTAATCACTGCAAATAATGTATTAATTGATGCAAGAACAGCAGTAATTTTTTACATTAATGATAAAAAGAAAATAAATTATCTTTATGATACAACTCACAATATTTTAAAAGTTGATGAACCATTTTTAATTATGGGCAATTCTGGGCAAGTATGGAAATTTATTGACGTAAAAAGATTAAAAGATAACCTTAAAAATTACGAAATCAAAGAATATAAAGGAACAAATCTTGTGCCTATAAATGATTATTATAAAGAAACTCATTTTGAAGAATTAGAAGTTGTAACTTTTAAAGAATGGTTTAATTGTAATACAATTGATGACTACAGACACATGAAAGAATATGTAAAAAGGGAGCAATTAAATGGATAATTTAAATAAAAAACTATTAATATTAAAAGATAAAATAGAGAACAAACAAAAGTTAAAAGTTGCTATAATTGGTTTGGGTAGCGTAGGAAACTACCTCCTTAATTACTTGAACAAATGGGAAGAAGAAAATATCGAAATATATATAGGCTGCAGAAATGTTGAAAAAGCCCAAAAAGATGTTAATATATCAAAAGTTACCTCTTTAATTCGTGAAAACAAAACCAAAAATATTTATATTGAACAGCTTGATTTAGACAATGTTGAAAGCATAAAAAGCTTTTTTACAAAAATTAATCCTGATTTTGTTGTAAATTCAAGCAGAGTATATAGCGGACTTAAATACGGTTCTATTTCTTGGAAAAATATCAGAGCATACGGGCTTTGGGCTCCTTTGGCTATCAAATATATAAAAAATATTATGACGGCTCATAAACTTGCTTCTTCAAATTCTATTGTAATTAATACATCCTATTCGGATGCGGTTATTCCTTGGCTAAAAAGTGCCAAGCAAAATTATCCTGATTTCGGAAGTGGGAATTTGAACCATTTAATTCCACGTATAAAAATGGCTGCGGCTGAAATATTAAAAGAATTAAATCCTTCAAACATTGAAGTTATTCTTGCAACAAGTCATTTCCACGACGTAGTTATAAGCAAAGAGGGACAAACCGAGGGAGTAAATCCTCTTATTAAAATCTTACACAACGATAAAGAAGTAAATGTTGATTCAAATGAAATCTGGAAGCGTTGTGCAATTGACATGCCTGTTGATGCAAAAAGGAATATGATGAATGCAAGCAGTAATTTTGAGATAATACGAAAAATTGTAACGGCAATAAAAACTAAAACTAATCAAATAATCCATACTCCCGGAGTTGTAGGAAATATTGGTGGATATCCTGTAGAGATAAACGGGAAAGAAGCAAGAGCTACTTTTTATGAAAAATATTTCTCTAAGGCTGAAATGTCAGAAGCTAATAGAAAATCAATTTATTTGGATGGAATTGAGAAAATTGAAAATGGTTCTTTATTCTATACTGATGAATTAATTTTAAAAGTCAAAAAAGCTTTTGATGTTGATATTCCAAAAGAAGTTCCATATAGTAAGATTGAAGAAACGGCTTCTTATATAATAAAGAATATAATAGAACCGCAATTGGAGATTAAATAGTGAAAGTTGCAGTAATTTCTGATATACACGCAAATTTAACGGCTTTAAACGAGGTTGTAAAAGACTGTAAAAATAAATATGAAGATCTAAAATTTGCCCATCTCGGTGATTGCATCGATTACGGCATGCGACCTAATGAGACAATTTCAGAACTTAGAAAAATGCCATTTATTGTGAACATAAAAGGAAATCATGAAAGAGCACTTTTAGGATTTGAAAATGATAGATTTTCTTCTCCAAGAGGAAAAGCCGCAAATGACTACACAAAATCAATTTTAAATAAAAGCTCGATAGATTATATCAATTCAATGAAAGATTGTTTTGTAGAACTTGAAATAGATGGGAAAAAAGTTTTATTTATTCATGGTGATTTAAATGACAATTATTGGGGAAAAATGAAAGACGAAGAAATCACAAAAGAAATTTATCAAAAATACGACTTCGTTGTGTCGGGACACACACATGTTTCTTCATTGAGAACAGTAATCAATCAAGATAAAACACATAAAATATTATTTATAAATCCGGGCTCAGTAGGGCAACCAAGAAATTTGAACCCGAACGCACAATATTGTATTATAGATTTTAAAGCATCATCAATTGAATTTAACTCAGTAGAGTATGATATTTTATCTGAACAAATTTTATATAATAATGAAATTGATGAATATTATAAAAATAGATTATTACAAGGTTGTTAAAATTTATTTTTTAGTTCGTTTTTTGG
>Ga0256405_10004308_pt1 | contig 27010 bp, 27 predicted proteins | sample RumenRJG_02DNA_FD_189096 | JGI IMG/M metagenome (GOLD analysis project Ga0256405, IMG submission 189096) | Bovine rumen microbial communities from Lethbridge, Alberta, Canada - RJG_02 | ecosystem: Host-associated > Mammals > Digestive system > Stomach > Rumen | place: Canada: Alberta... | reverse complement strand
AGGAAAATCCAAAAGTTTAGATTTTCCCACAATGCTTATCTTTTGGTCTTTGGTTCGGAATAGTGTAGTGCTGGCGGTCTATCTCTTGTTTTCGGTTGCTTGCTTCCTTACCGTACATGAGCATTCAGCCACCATATCAAGCATCTCATTCACAAGAAGGAAATGTCCTAAATGGCATACCCCAAAGGTCATCTCAAATCCATCTTTTGTATATTCCAGCGGAGTGCGATTGAGTCCAGCATTGCACACGATGGAATAAAGCGGCGGAAAGTTTTCCTTTTTGTAAAGCTCCTTAAAGGTGCGTACCGAATCCAGCGACGCAAGATCAAGTGCCACGGAGAAGATATTTTTGTATCCCGTTTCAGTCTTTATATCCTGTATCGCCTTAGCTGCTTTCTCCGGGTTCCTGCAGGCAAGCACCAGCGTATAATCCTTGTCCTTCATTGCTATATTTTTTGCACACTGGTAACCAAGTCCTGAGTTGCCGCCTGTTACGATCACTGTTCTCTTTTCCATCTTGTTTTTTCCTTTTTCATTGTTAATTTTTTACGGTGTAAACTTTATTTCATTTTTTTTGCAGGCAAGTCACTGCCTGCAATGGTTTAGTCTGCTTCATTCATCAGCTTAAATACTCTCGTCAGCATCCTGATGAACTCCCCGGAATCCTGTTCCCCCAGTTCTTCAAAGATATGTGTCATGGTTCTGTAACCTGACTGAAGCTCATTCATGACATGCTCTCTTCCGGAATCTGTGAGTGTCACGATAATATTTCTGCGATTGTCCTTATCGATCTCTCGTGTAACCTCACCTTTTTTTTCCAACGCATTCAGGACGGCGGATACACGGCCTTTGGTACTGTTCATAGCCTCACTGATCTCGGTCGGTGTTGCCATGCCCCCTTGAAGGAGGAGGATCTTAAGCACCAGTATTTCGCCCTTGGAAAGCCTTGCCAGTTTCTCAAATGCACTGAAATGGTCACTTCGTACAAGTTCTTCAAGCGCCACTATGGACTCATTGACATAGGCCGGAAGAGATTCGTCTATCGGTAATTTTATTATTGCCATTTACCTTTCTCCTATCCATTGCTGCTATAGCTAATAGTATATAGTGTAAAATGTTTACCGTCAATACCTTTTTGTAAAAAATCAGCTTCATACCCGACTTCACACGAAGACACTCGAATGAGCCTTCTTTTCCTAAAAACGCGCCGGTTCCTGAAAACCGATACCTTTGGCCTGAAAGCCGACTCACATCTCCATAAACTCCGATTTTTGCCTTAGCACATTTAATTCAAAGATAATCATTCTACTACACCAAAGTACACCACATAAAGAAATAATACAATAATAAATATCAGCTTCAATAAATCATAAAGAAGACTCACTCTACAAGACACCTTCAACTATTATTCCAGATTTTTCTCCAGATTTGACACCCTCTAACCTTAGATAAATAGCGGATTTGCGAGAAATTTTTGATAAGTAAATTTGATAAGTAGAGTCAAAATCGAGCAATAATTGAGGTGAAAAATCAGGATTTTGCATGCCAAAAAAAGTAAATTTGATAAGTATTTTTTCTGGTACTTGAAAAATTTTGATAAGTAATTTGATAAGTAAACATAATATTCTTGTTTATGTAAACCATTTTTAAGGTCAAAAAAATAAGGCTAAAAGCCTGGGAACCCGCATAAACACTGAAGATAGTAAAAGAGCGTGTCGGGGTAGACACGCTCTTTTGGAGAAGGTATTTTGTTACTTATGGGGTGTAGCAAAAAACTATATAATGTATTGGGGGGTTACAATAGTTATTATACGGATTATTGTTAAAAAGTGTTCACAAAAAAGACATTTTTTTTATATCTTTTTTGTTTATTATAACTACAGTTTATGCAAGTGTCACAAGTAGTTATATATTTTGAACTATTTTTACTCCGGTTTGTTGTGCAATATTCACAAGTTTAGGCGAATAATTCCACAAACTCCTCGCCAGTGATTTTTTCCTTCTCTATGAGAAGTTCTGCTGACTTATGAAGAACATCCATGTTCTCCTTGAGGATACGCTCTGCTTCATTATAGCAGTAGTCGATTATCTTCTTAACCTCTGCATCTATTTGTGATGCAACCTGCTCGCTGTAAGGTCTCTGATGACCTATCTCACGTCCTATGAAGACTTCTTCGCCTTCACCCGCCTCATAGTTGAGGAAGCCCATATTCTCTGCGAAGCCGTACTTCATAACCATGCTTCTGGCAACGCTAGTTGCCTGCTTGATATCCTGGGATGCGCCCGTAGTGATATCATCAAATATAAGTGACTCAGCGATACGTCCACCCATGGACACCTGAATGTTCTGAAGCATTCTGTTCCTGGTGTAGAACATTTCATCATCACTTGGAAGTGGCATAGTGTATCCGCCTGCCCCTGATCCATTTGGTATGATAGAAATGGTATAAACCTCCTCCATCTCGCTTAAGAGGTGGAACAGGATTGCATGGCCTGACTCATGGTAGGCCGTTATCTTACGATCCTTCTCGGATACGACACGTGACTTCTTCTCAGTTCCGATACCAAGCTTTACGAAAGCGTCATCAATATCCTTCTTAGTAATAAACTTTCTGTTCTCCTTAGCAGTCTTGATAGCTGCTTCATTTACAAGATTCTCCAGATCCGCACCCGCAAACCCAGCAGTTGTTCTTGCTATCTCATGAAGATTAACATCATCCGAAAGAGGCTTCTTCGCTGTATGAACTCTCAGAATCTCCTCACGTCCCTTTACATCAGGACGGCCAATCTTGACACGTCTATCGAAACGACCAGGTCGTAGAATCGCTGTATCGAGGATATCTACTCGGTTTGTTGCAGCCATAACGATGATTCCCTCGTTATCGCCGAAACCATCCATTTCTACAAGGAGCTGATTCAGTGTCTGCTCTCTCTCATCGTGACCGCCACCCAGGCCAGTACCACGCTGACGAGCCACTGCATCTATCTCATCAATAAATACTATACAAGGCTTATTCTCCTTTGCATCTGCGAAGAGATCACGCACACGAGAAGCACCAACGCCGACAAACATTTCTACGAAATCAGAACCAGAGATGGAGAAAAATGGAACTCCAGCCTCACCTGATACTGCCTTTGCCAGCAGTGTCTTACCTGTTCCCGGAGGACCTTCAAGGATGATACCCTTTGGAATTCTAGCGCCAATTTCAGTATATTTAGCTGGATCCTTAAGGAAATCAACTATCTCCGCCAGCTCTTCTTTCTCTTCATCAAGGCCTGCTACGTCGTCAAATGTAACGCCCGTTTGCAAATCTTTTTTAGCTCGACTCTTTCCGAAGTTTGCGAGGTTGCTATTTGCTCCGCCACCTCCGATACCTCCGCTTATAGAAGCCATTTGAGTCGAAGTCACTGTAATATATACTACAAAAAGTATCGAAACAAAGATGTATGGAGCCAGTTTCTCCAGGAGGCCTGCTCTGTTAACATCAGTTATCTCATACTCCACATCGGAGCCGCTCAAAATCCCGATAGTTAGCGAAACATCCTGCGTATAATATACTTTCACGCCCTCTTTAAATGTTACTTCGACGGTTCCTGTCGGAATCTCTTCATTTTGCTGAACTATTACAGCCGTAACCTTTCCTTCCTTCACGTCCTGCTTCAGCTTTTGATCATTATAGGTCTTATCCACATTTATAGGACGGGACAGAAATGCCCACGCACCCATAAAGAGGATTCCTACCAATGCGTACGCAAGAATAAGATTTCCTACGCCTCTTCTTGTTCTTTTTTCCAAAACTCTACCTCTTATTTATTGCTTTTTATATGTGATTCTCATCACATTTTTAGTACCAGCTGTCACCTTGTAGCGTTCGCTCAGTCTTAGACCAACCGCCCAGATGATTTCTGACCCATCTGCCACTACAGGAAAGCTTATACGTGCCTCTCGGTCTACCTTCGAATGAGTAAAGAGTCGGGACAGCTTCTTGCTACCGCCGTCCTGGCTCACCACGATAAAATCGTCTGATTCTGGAGTCCTGAGAACAGGCACGAAGTTTATTTTATCATAATCTATAAGCTTCGTATATTCTTTTTTGCTTAGGTCAAGGGACTCGTCATAAGGAATCACCTCAGTCTCGATGACTCCAAATGAAGCAGATTCATTTACCTTTGTCGAATCAGCCGTGTCACTCTTCCTTGGATTCTTCGATATTACTATCTTATCGTAGGAGCGATATGCATACATATCATAAGGAAGATTCACACTCTTACCTGACTCCATGCCGGCTAGACCCGATACCAGAGATATATGTTCTCTAGTGATATCCTTTCTACGCCCACAGATACTTTCCATCATAGATAGAACTAGTTCTCCCTTTGCCAGCGAGCTAAGCCTCTGAAAGACAGCTATATCTATCTCACGCCGCTGAGATGTATCAGCTATATTACCTCTTGATTCTTGTTTTATCTCCTGGTAATAATCCCTGGCTATCTCAAGGTTTATATCCCTGCTTAGCTGCCTCGCTTCCTTGGCTATCTCGACTATGTGACTTGTAGCACCGTCATTTATCTCCCTAAGCTGTGGTATTATAGATAGCCTGATCTTGTTTCTTGTATAATCTTCCACTAGATTCGTGGAATCCGTTATATAGCTCTGTCCCAGTGAGCCAAGGTACTCTTCTATCTCTACACGAGACGTCATAAGAAGAGGCCTAATTATCCTGCCATTTACAGGCTTAATACCTGCAAGACCCAGGAGCGAGCTACCACGTACCATGTTAAAAAGTACTGTCTCTGCAAGATCATCCATGTTGTGGGCAACCGCAATCCTTACAGATTTATCTATATCCTTAGTATCCTTCGACTTATTGAGTGAATCATCATTCAGCTGATTTTTCAAAGCTTCAGCTTCTTTATTGAAGCACTCGTATCTAAATATACGTCCTGCTTCTTCCTCAGTCATATGCTTCTCGCGAGCCATTTTCGGTATATCCTCACGATAGACTGTGCAGCTGACACCTAGTATCTCACATAGTTGCGTCACAAAAGCCTCATCCCTATCTGCCTCTTCGCCTCGTATCATATGATTGATATGAACTACCTTTATAGTTAGCTCATGAAACTCACAAAGCACGCGAAGAAGAGCCACAGAGTCGGCTCCGCCAGATACGCCGACAACCACCGCCTTAACGTTCGTCAGCATTCCGTTATCCTGCATATATTCAGTTACATTCTGAAATAGTGACATATATCTCCTACATTTTAAAAAAGTGACATCGGTGCGAGGCACCAGTGTCACTTTCTAATCATCATCCTCTTTAGGTTTAATTAGTATCTCATCACTGTTGACGAGTCCTAGCTTATTCTTTGCTTCGTCCTCGATATACTTCTTAGTCTTCATGTACTTCTCGCGTTCCTCGAGCTCCGCAGATCTGTTATTCGCATCCTCGAGCTGCTGTTCCAACTGAGCCTGTGTAACCGAAAGTTCCTTGCTCTTATGGTACAGCGATACGCTTCTTACACTGCAGGCAGATACTATGATAAGTACTACCAAGAATACAAGCATAAGGCCGGCATTCGACTGTTTATTCGATTTTCTAACCTTTCTCTGCTGCATAGCTAGCTTCCACCCACTAAAGACAAAATCACTTCTATAGTATAATTTATGTTAACCGTTAGTGCAAGCACTTTTTACAAGAAATACTATGATTTTTGTCAAATGAGTACAAACCGAAAGTTATATAAGTTCGAACATGTCTGCGGCATCGTCCTTCTTCACTGTTTCAGCCACTTTCAGGACTCTTGCCTTACCAGTTTTATTACCAAATGTAATCTCTATCTCATCTCCAACCTTCACATCATAAGATGCTCTGGCAGGCTTGCCATTTACCGCTACTCTTCCTGCATCGCAGGCTTCATTAGCAACTGTACGTCTCTTTATAAGACGTGAAACCTTCAGATATTTATCTAATCTCATACGGATCTCCTTTGTAAGTAACTTTCTTCTTAAACTTTGTAGAATTGAAAAACTGCCGCGCCTTTATAAGACGCGGCAGTGTATACTCTAAATCTATGAACAGATTAGTTTACAGCATCCTTGAATGCCTTACCAGCCTTGAACTTAGGAGCCTTAGAAGCCTTAATCTTAAGCTTCTCGCCTGTTCTTGGGTTATGACCTGTTCTAGCAGCCTGCTTCTTAACTTCGAATGTACCAAAGCCAACGAGCTGAACCTTATCACCCTTCTTAAGTGCGCCTTCTACTGTCTCGATGAAAGCCTTAAGAGCTCTCTCTGAATCAGCCTTTGAAAGATCTGTCTTCTCAGCAATTGCTGCTACAAGTTCTGTTTTGTTCATTTGGAAATCCTCCTAAAAAATACTTAATATTTTGCTATTCTAGCCCCCTTAGTTTCGAACTAAAACGCTCTATTAAATTATACGTTTTCTCCTTTAAAAGTCAAGCGTTTATTGGGCTTTTTGTAATAATTTAAGCGGTTTTTCGTAATATTTTTGTCATATTTTCAGTTATGTAAACAGATTGATATTTTACACATTTATTTCTATAAAATAGCCTGCTTCAAAAATGCTGTGACCAGCCAGTTTATTTATATGTTCTCTCTCAGATATATCGCCGCTGAACCCTTCTCTATCTGCACGGCCGTACCAAGGTTCGATACATACAAATGGAGCATTCTTTCCTGCTGGTGACCAGATACCGAAGAGAGGTGCTTCGAAACCTACCGTGATATATGACATTTTATCAGGCTTGCATAGGCTTACCTTAGTAGCCTGCTGACCGTCGAAGATAAGTGCATCATTATCAAACATATGCTCATCAATCTTCACAGAACCGCCGTCGTTCTTAAGAGTCTGACCGTCCTTTGCAACAAGACCACCCTCGCCCAGAAGTGAATATGTAAGATCCTTGTCTGTGTCTACGCTTATATAGTAATCGCTCTGCTTCTCGCCGTTCTTGAGTGGGCAGTTAAATGCAGGATGCGCGCCTATCTGGAAGTACATAGGCTTCTTGTCCAGATTTGTCACACGCCATTTGCAGCTGAGCTTATACTTCTCAAGGGTGTACTCAATCTCAAGGGAAAATGGATAAGGATACATCTTAAGAGTCTCCTCGCTGTAATCAAGCTTAAATGTAATCTTCTTGCCATCTGGCTGCTTGATCATCTTGAAGTCCATATCACGAGCGAAGCCGTGCTGTGACATAGGGTACTCCTTGCCATCTACTGTATACTTGCCATCTGCCAGGCTTCCAACTATTGGAAAGAGAACAGGTGAGCTACGCTTCCAGAACTTCTCATCAGCATTCCACAGATACTGCTGTCCATTCTCCTTTGAGAGAATAGATGCAACCTCAGCACCCTTCTGATTGATTGTTACCTTTAAGTACATATTTTCTAAGTAAAACTTCTGCATAATAAATCTCCTAAATTATTTAATACTATATTTCTTCCAGGAAGCGTTTAACTTCCGCCCACGCGTGGCCAGATTCCTCCATGATCTTGCCCGCCATCTGGAACACATGGAACATTCCCTGATACTTCGTGAAGCGTACCTTTACACCCTGGGAACGCGCCTTTGCAGCCACAAGCTCCGAGTCGCTTAGCAGCATTTCATCTGTACCCACCTGTATCAGCATCGGAGGAAATCCTGTGAAGTCACCGAAGGCCGGCGATATTCTCGGATCTCTTGGATTTGCATCTCCGATATATGGATTATTGAAAATGAGTTCTGCACGGTCATTTCCGAAGACCGGATCGATATCGTAATTATCCTTATACGATGGACCACTGGCTGTAAGATCCGTCCACGGCGACATGGCTACAATTCCGGCCGGAAGCTTTCTCCACCTGGACTTCAGCGTATGGCACAGCGCCATCGCAAGACCGCCTCCTGCGGAGTCTCCCGCTAGAACTATATCATTTTCAGATATTCCTCGATCAAGAAGCCATTCATAGGCCACCATTGCATCCTCAAGTGCAGCCGGAAATGGATACTCCGGCGCGACTCTATAATCTACAGTAAGGACTGATGCGCCCTTTCCAACCTCAGAGTATAGACCTGCCATAACCTTGTATTGGCGCCGCATAGCTCCCACATATCCTCCGCCGTGAAGCTGGAGTATAACCCAAGGCGAGCTAGAATCCTTACATCTGAGATATTCCATTTCAAAGTTATCCATATGGATTCGCTCTGCCACCAGATGATCTGGATAATTATAATCCACATCCATCTCACTCTTCAAGTTAGGTCCCGGAGCGAACTTATCAGCAAAGGCTCTATTACTATTAAATTCTGCCACAAGATACTTTACTATCTTGGCTCTACGACTTAGCTCGTCAGCCATAATTCCCTCACATTATTTATTGACGCTGCTTATATCATAAATCGTCTCTTAATTTCATTTGACACCATCTTGTTGCCGATCATTACAGTTCCCAGCAGGATGAGTCCAGTGATTACCACCGCTATAATACCGAAGATTTCTCCACCAAACTTTCCCGTGATATCCAGAACAACCACAACAATACTGAGGATAAATGCAACAATCTCGGTCATAATAAAGTTCTGCCAGCCATTGATACGAACTATCATCAGAACAAGCATACCTGTATCGACGCTGAGCAGCGCGATTGGCACCGCATAACTGATGGACCAGCCTCTAAATCCGAGGACAAAGTCCAGCAGCACCACAAATACTATACTTATAAAGAGCTGTACTTGAACTATCCTCTGCATACTCCGCCTCTTCCTTACGGAATAAAGCAGTGTCACACATCCGTAGAAAAGACCAAGTCCCACGATGCAGGACCAGTAGATTCCCGTAAATGTGTAGTAATTCACAAGCACAACGATTATCTCAGTCGCGATAGCAAGGAACAGGACGATTCGAATGATCAGCCTGAGCGTCCTCATTCTGACTGAAATATCAGGATATGTCAAGGATACCGAAGCCTCGTCCATGTTACGATCGTCGGGCGTATTCTCAACTACGCCGTGACAGAGTGGACACTCTATCGTGTCATCCACAATGCTTATCTTGCACCTTGGACATCTCCTAAGAACCGCCGCCTCACTCTTCGAATCCTCTATATTAAGTTCATCCTTTTTTGCGGATTCATCACTCATAATAAACTCCATTTGTATCTATAGTTACATTTATACCGTCCTCGGTCAGTTTTCTAAAGAAAGTCTTCTGCACATTTAGAAGCATGATACCTGCGCTAAATGTCATCGTCAGCTTATCTTCATACGAAAGCACGGTCATCTTCATATTCTGACCCTTGGACATAGAAAGTATCGCCTGGAATCTCTCGATATACTCCGAATAAGGTTCGGAGGTCTTAATGATTCCGAGGTTCGTAACAGTAGTCGTATTCGCCTTAGCAGAAGCATTATAAACCTGCTTCATAGCTATATTCTTGAGGAACAGAGGAATCGCTCTTAGAAGAGTGTTCATCTCATTTGACACATTGTATGAGAAGAGCTTCTCAAGATTCTCCTTGGTTATCTGGTCCTTCAGACTACTTGTCACAATCTCAAGAACCTGTTCAAATGTATACGTCTCCTCTGTTGGCTTGAAGACCGCAGACACTACCACGAAGAAGTTCTTGTTAGTGTCCGACTCAAAGTATGGTCTAAGGTTAACCGGCACGCAGGTTGTAATAGGCTTACTTGACTGCTTGCCGTTCAGATAACTCTTGTAGATAGCCCAGGTGTAGACAGCTACAATATACTGATTGATTGTTACGCCGTACGCCTTTGCCGCCGCCTTAATCTCAGCAACAGGAACCTGGCCGTGAGTGATAGCAAGCTGATTTGCCGCCAGCTTCTCACCCTTCATGATAACAGCACGCTCAGTCTTGTAGGTCTTCTTCTCCTTCTTCTTATAGTTACTAAGATAACTATCCTCCGCATCGAGAGAAGTCTCAGTAGCAAGACTATCCTTTACCTTGCCCACAAGCTCCGGATGCTTCAGTCTGATGTACTGATAAGTAATCTCCTTCAGGAAGTTAAGCGCACCATTTCCATCAGTTATTGCATGGAAAACCTCTAGATTGATGCGGTTCTTATAGTATGACATCCTGAAATGATAATGATTATTCTCATACTGATTTATAAAGAGACACGGATATTCGCTCTCCTCCACAACTCTGGGAGCCGGGCGCTTGTTCTCTTCAAAATAATGCCAGAAGAGTCCGTTCTTCATAGTCATTTTAAATATATCGAAATGAGGTAAAACCTTTTCAAGTGCAAGCTGAAGAGCGGTACCATCTATGTCCTCCTTAAGAACCACAGACACACGATATACGTTACTCATACCCTCTCTCGCAATAACGGGAAAAAGCTGGGCAGTATTGTCCAGCTTATCCCACTTGAGAGTAGTCTCTCTTTTATTCTTTTTTACAGTCCTTTTCTTACTGGTCTTTTCCTTACCAGGTCTTGCCATCGAAGTCGCTTCCTCCTCCGCTACCACTATTACTGCCGCTTCCGCCTTGTTGCTGCTTAGCATCAGCTTCATCCTGAGCTTCCTGTCTCTCCTGCATGTTCTCCTGCTTCTGATCATCAAGCTCTTTCTCAAGCTGCTTCTCTCTCTGGCTCTTCTCCTTCTCGTCGGAACCACTACCACCTTGATTCTTCTCATCTTCTTCGCTTTCCTGTGGTGGTTCTGGTTCAGCATCCAGTTCTTCAAGCATCTTATCGATATCCTGCTTCAGCTGTTCAGCTTCCTTGTCACGTCCATCAGTTCCGTAAGGATCAGCATGTCCCTTCTCACAGAGAACATTTCTCGCCGACTGAAGAGTTCTAACGGCCGCAGCCTTCTGTTTTTCAGTATTTATATTATCAAAATCAATCTTATGCAGCATCGCCAGTGCAAGATTTACTCTGATATCAGCTTCCTTCTTGTCAGACGGATGAGACTCAAGAGCTGACTTGTAGCTGTCGATTGCATTGTCGTAATCTTCTAGGTTATAGTAAGCATTTCCCGCATTATAGTATGGAAGGTAACCCTCAGGAGCATTCAGCTTCTCGAGGAATACCTCTGCCTTATACAGATAAGTTCCATTCTTGTACTGCAGAAGAAATACACCATTTATTATATACCTAATTCCAAGGAAAAGCGCAATAAAAAGAAGTATCCCGCTTATAACATTTACGATTCTCATAAATGCTATAGGATTCTCAACCTTAAAGAGCGCTTCACGGTCCTGCCTCTTCTCCTCGCGGATTCGAGCCTTGTCCGCTTGCTTCTCAGCCTTCTTATCAGCCTTTTTCTGCAGGCGCTGCTCCTTCTTATCTAGTTTTTCCTCATTGTTTGTTGCCATATCATTTCCCAATGACCACTTGCGGATGTAGGTCCGCCGGGTCCTTTATATACTAATATTACAGGCGTCCACGTCTGATGAACAGTACCATCTCGATCATCAGCATAATAAGTAGAGGAATTACAAATCTGAAATATGTATCCTCATATGTTACTGTGTCTGACTTCTCAACAGTAAGTGAGCTACCGCTCTTAATTGATTCCAGGAGGTATGTTAGATTTGATGTGCCCTTCATATGAATATAGTCCACATCGAGATCCTCTGCGATTGACTTCAGATGAACCTCATCAAGCTTCGAGATAGCATTCTTGCCAGTCTCAGGATCTTGAACCTTTGAGCCCCATGAGCCATAAGCCATCTCAGCACCATTATTTGTACCATAACCCAGTACAGCACCTGCGTCGACAAGCTCATTTAGCTCCGCAAATGACTGAAGCGTTGAACCGTCTGTAATCTCACCATCACTGATGAAGAAAACAATCGTAAGCCTCTCGTCCTTCGCATTTGAAGAATCCAGAAGACTCTTCATATCGTCGTAGCAAACATTTAGCGAGCTACCGCGAGCGTAGTTAATATCTGGCTCCTTGATAGTCGAAAATGCATCTTTTACCGATTCTTGATCCTGCGTAAATGGAGCAAGTATCTGCGAACGGTTATCGAACCTGATAAGTCCGAAGTTACTACCCGACAGCTGATCGATGATGTACTCAGCATCCTTCTGCACCGAATCCATTCTCGTACCAGAGCCGTAGCCATCCTCAGCCCACATACTGATAGTCGTATCTACAACGAACAGCACGTCCAGGTTTTTCATTTCTACCTTGGCATCGTACTTCTTCTCCATAATCCTTAGATTCACGAGAAATGCAAGTACCACGATTATCGTTATTCGAAGTATCGCTAACACTTTATATCTAATTTTTACACTTCGTCTAATAGCTCCTATGCTGTAAATGACCAGTACTATAAGAAGCAGCGGCACCATTACAACCACAGGAATAATAGGTTTAGTTATCATAATCTAATCACCAGTCCCATAACCAGCATAATTGACAGTGAGATAATAAGGATAACGATTGGAACAGCAGGCTTATCAACGATCTTTGTGATAGTTACCTCCTCGACCTCAAGGGCCTCTTCCTTCTCGATATCTGATACTATATCATCAACCGACAGGCTCTCGCTCTGCTTATAGAACTCGCCTCCGGTCTTTTCAACATTTTTCTGAAGTTCATTCTGGCAGCTGACATAGTCTGTCGTGTTCATACCGCTCCAGCTATCTCTGTTAGGGAATATTCCGTACACCTTGATGTCATTCTTCTTGCAGATATCGCACGCCTCATCCAGCTCAACCAGCGGCTTAGCCAGTGACTCTTCAGCGTTATCTGTTGACATGATGATGATACGAGTTCTGTCCTCATCGTCAAGTCTAGGGAAGCTGTACATACAGGAAGCAAGTCCCTCGCCGATCAGCGAACTACCCTTAGTCAGGTTATTTACAAGAGTTCCCGCATCATAGTAGCCCAGAGCGTCCTGCATTTCCTTATACTCTTCGTACTCACTAGTGTTGTACTCCAGATATCCAGTGGACTCGTTATAATACTTGTCCATGAACTCTTTCTGCATCTGGAAGTAAACCTTGATATCCTCCAGCTTCTGATTGACGAAGTCATAATCGTCTGTCATAGGAACATAGAGAACTGTGGATGTGTTGTAGATACACACTCCAAATCTATCGCCATCAAGTCCAGCTACAACATCCTGAAGGCTGTCAACCAGCTCCTCATTCAGCTCGTAAATGGAGTAAGAAACGTCCATGCACAGGAAGATATCTCTCTTCTTAGTACCGTTATTAACCGTCTCCTTCTTTGATGGTCTAGCAATAAGTACAAGCGACGCCACCATACTCGTGATGAGGCAAACCTCCATCACTATCGATACGATAGTATACATGGCCTTACGTGACTTATATATACCCAGTTCCTTGATGAACTTAGTATTTGCAGCCTTCGTACCGCCGCGGTATTTAATTTTCCTCTTAATTACGTGTAGCGCGATGATTGCTGCCGCAAGGACAGGTAAACCAATCTTCAGCACTAACGGATGAATTAAATGCATATTATCTCCTCCAGCTTTCGATGAGAGATCTTGTTCTAAAGATAGATGCTCTCACGTCCGCCCTAGTCTCTCTGGCAAACTCTGGTTCATAATACTCTCTTACAAGATTTGTGAGCTGAGGGATATTTACCCTCCTTATCTCAGTCAGCGTATAATGCTGAACCTTGATGCCAGTCACCTCGAATACAAACATTCGAATGGTATGACTGATCTTATGATAAGCCTCACGAATCGTTATTTTATTATTAACGAGGTCCGTCTCAATATATGAAAGCTCTGCAAGGTATTTCTTCTTCTTACCTTCAAGAGTTGCCTCTGCAATCTTCTTAATTCTAATCTGCTTCTCACGCTTCAGTCTGTCTCCCAGTTTCTTTCTGAGATAGATCTGGGCAAATATCACTCCAGCGATAAAAAGTACAGCAAGAATTATCCAGACGATCAAATAATTAAACGGAGCCTGTAACTCAACCGACGTTTTCATTCTTGTGCCTCTCAAACAGTTCCACTATCTTATCAACCACTTCATCTTCGCGGCTGACATCCACCATGCTTATCTGATATTTCTTAAAGAGCTCATTTGCCTTCTTCTTACGTCCTGCACGCTCTGAAACCTCAATCTTATGAAGCTTCTTATCATGAAGCAGATAATCCTTCTCGTAATTCTTGGCATCGAGATCATAGAGATTATCGCCTGTAAGATACGCATCTTCCACGTTGATGACCATAACGTCATTCATAACTGTCAGCTTCTTAACCAGCGTCTCATCTATCTGCGCGATTCCATCCATATCTGTAATGATAAAGATGATCATCTTACGACGAATATTCTCGGCTATATAATCAAGTGTTCCTGACAGTGGCTTTGCTTCCTCCTCCGCGAGACATTTCTCATATCTCATAAGGAGTCGCTCTAAATGTTGCTTACCTGACTTAAAGAAGCTGAAGTCGTAGCCCTTATCCGTACTTGTCAGCAGCGCATAATCATCGCCGTGATCGTTGACAAGGTAGCTGATCGTTCCGAGCACATTTAGCGCGATAGCGGTCTTAGCCTCGCCCTTATCTGTGTCGCCCTTGAACTTCGCACCTGCATCACCCACGAACAAGATATTATGCTTCTTATCCGCGATGTATCTACGTATCAGCACGCGACCGGTCTTCGACGATGACTTCCAATCTATGTCACGGACGCTGTCGCCGTAGACATACTCACGAAGATCATCGAAGTCGAAACTTCTACCTCTGTAAATCGAGCCGAACTCACCATCAAGGATGTTCGAAGTCTTCTTTCTCGTATATAAAGTTATGGATGCCTTAATTCTGGCTAAATAATCGTAATCCATACTTACTCTCTTTCCTGCCGACTATGGAGTCTGAATAGCTCCTACGATACGGTCGATGATTGTCTCAACTGATACATTATCTGCGATAGCTGCGTAGTTCAGCTCTACTCTGTGACGAAGCACCTGATGACGAAGAAGCTTTACATCGTCTGGTGTAACATATGTACGTCCGTAGATCAGCGCAACTGCCTTCGCAATCTTCATAAATGCAATCGATGCACGAGGGCTGGCACCCATCTTCACGTAACGACTCAACTCCTGAGGAAGCACCTTATCAGCATTTCTTGTTGCATCTACGATAAATGAAATATATTTCTTTATAGAAGCATCCATATATACCTTATCAGCGATTCCCTGAAGATTATCAACGTCCTGAATTGAAAGAACTGCAGGAGTCTTCTTGATAACACCAGACTCGATACGATTAAGGATCTCTGACTCTTCATCAGGTGTTGGATATGTAATCTTCTCCTTGATGAGGAAACGGTCTGTCTGTGCCTCTGACAGAAGGTAAGTACCTTCCTGCTCGATAGGGTTCTGTGTTGCGATTACGATGAACACATCACCTGGCATCTTATATGTGGCACCACCAATTGTAACCTGTCGCTCCTGCATGGCCTCAAGCATGGCACTCTGTGTCTTCGCACTTGAACGGTTTATCTCGTCGAGAAGAACGAAGTTCGCAAATACAGGACCAAGTGTTGTATCGAACTGACCTGTTGACTGGTTATAAACCTGTGTACCGATGATATCACTAGGCAGAAGATCTGGTGTACACTGAATACGTGAAAACTTTCCATCAACTGCGTCGGAAATGGTCTTAGCAGCGGTTGTCTTTGCAAGTCCTGGAACAGACTCTATCAGGATATGTCCATCCGCTATGATTGAAGCAACCAGCGCGAACTTCAGATTCTGCTGACCTACTACCTTCTCATCGTAGTAAGCGGAAAGCTTCTTGATAACCTCCTGCGCATAATTAAACTCTTCCTGCGTAATAGCCGATGTATTAGTATTATAATTTGACATCTTTCTTCTCCCTACTTCCTTTATTCTACTTTTTCTTCAACTAGTTTAATTCTACTTGTTTTACTACTTAATCATTACTTGTTTTATTTCTTGCCTTTATCGGACTTATCTTTGTCCTGCTTATCAGACTTTTCTTTATCGGATTTCTTGTCGACATTCTTAGTAGTGTTCTTCTTTACCTTATCTGTTGCATTCTTCTTACTAGTCTTATCACTACGTTCCTTCGATTTAGCATCATCCTTAGATTTTTCCTTGGATTTCTCTGCCTTTTCCTTGGCTTCTGCCTTGGCTTTCTCTTCTAATGACTTCGCTGCAGCTCTAGCTTCCAGCATCTTCTTTTCTTCGATAGCAGCATCGGCAAGTTCTTCATTTGACCTAAGTATTGGATCAATGTACTGTGACTCGTAGTAGCGGTACAGCGCCTTGTACTCCTCGCTGTGGCTGTCATTCGCGTGACCGTGCATCTCGTCGAACTCGTCGTCGCCGCGCACCTTCTTGATAACGTGGAGGGATACATTTGCGGAATGGGATGCGATTCGCTCAAAACTGTTGACCAGGTCGAAGAGGAACACGCCGCCCTCGATGCTGCAGATTCCGTCCTGCAGTCTCTCTACATGATGCGACTTGATAATCTCCTTCAGCTCGTCAACCGTCTGAGACAGTGGATCAACTCTCACCGCGAGGTTCATGTCGTCGGCGATAAATGCCTTATGAGTGGTCTCAATCGTGTATCTAACGGCATCGATTATCTTCTCTGTCTCCATATGTCCAGCAGGCGAGAAATGAATATCTTGCTCGTTCTTATCCTTGGCAACGTAGGCGATGTTCATGCAGTAGTCACCCATTCGCTCCAGGTCTCCGATGGAGTTCAGTATCTCATTTACCGTCAGCTTATCTTCTGCGGTCAGACGCTTGCGGTCGATCCTTACGATATAAGCCGACAGGACTGTCTCACATTTATCGATGAAAGACTCATTTTCCTCCATAAGCGGGAACTTCGCCTCATCGTATTCGTATATCATACTTGTTGCGAGTTTGTAGTTTTCTACTACTAACTCACTCATTTGGAAGATCAGTGACTTACACTGTTCCAGCGCGATAGTTGGTGTATTCAGCAGCATGTCGTCCAGCTTCGACAGCTCGATATCTGTCTGCTTCTCTTCGTCTGTGCCGACAATCTTCTCTGAAAGTGCGGCCACTTTCTTTGACAGCGGAAGCAGCATCACACTTGTTCCGAAGTTGAAGAGCAGATGCAGTGTCGCGATGCTACCACGGTTCACGTGCTTCGACATAAATGGCATGCCGACAGTTACATTTATCACATATATCAGTACCGTAAATATAATCGCGCCGAAGAGGTTGAAGAGCAAGTATCCTACGACAAGGCTCTTCGCCTTCTTGTTCGCGCCGATTCCGCCGATGATCGGTGTCGAGCACTTTCCGATGTTGCAGCCGATGATGATTGGCATCGCCAGAGCGTATGACACCGTGCCCGTCGCAGACAGCGCCTGAAGTATACCGACTGACGCGCTGGAACTCTGCAGGATCATAGTGATCACGAGACCGATAAGTATTCCAAGAAGTGGATTTTCAAATGAAACGAACAGCGACTGGAACTTCTCATTTTCTCTAAGAGGAGCGAAGACGTCCTCCATGAGCGTCATTCCGTAGAAAAGCATTCCCAGTCCTACGAGGATACCTGCAATGTCTTTCGCTTTCTTGCTCTTTGTGAAGAGGATGACAAATGCACCAACTCCCACCAGCATAGGCGCGAAGGACGCAGGCTTCAGAAGCTTGAGTATTATATTATCATTTCCGATATCACCGAGACGAAGGATCTGCGCGGTAACTGTACTACCGACATTTGCGCCGAACATAACAGGCATGGCCTGTGCAACCTTCATGATTCCGGCATTTACGAAGCCGACCAGCATGATGGTGGTAGCCGCCGAGCTCTGGATGATTCCCGTCACTCCCGTACCAAATGCCCATCCCTTGATGTCGCCAACGCCTTTCTTCTTACTGGTCGTCACGGTCTCGAGGATTCGCTCCAGACCTGAACCTGCCAGTTTCTCGATCGACGAGCTCATATAGCTCATTCCGAAAAGGAAGAGACCAACGCCGCCGAGTAATTGTAATATCGCCAAAATATCCATCTAAAAAACTCCGTAATAATCTGTGTAATTCTTTTCTTCTGTGTAATTCTTTTCTTCTATGTAATTCTTTTCTTCTTTGTAATTCTTTTCTTCTTTGTAATCCTACTCAGTATGTTTTAATTCGCGCAACTCTATTCTGCTTTGTCTTATAAATATATTTTTCAATATAGTTTACAAGCTAATTTTCTAGTTAATCTATCCGCTAATTTGTTAGTTAATTTGTTAGCTAATTTGTTAGCTAATTAACACGATATTTCATACTCCAGTCCGAATGTATATTATACATCAACCGAAATGAGGCCGCAACAGCGACATTATCCCCAGAGGCTCCCGGCCGCCACTCTTTCTTGCTTCCCGTAACCTTCCGTTTACCACTACCTTCCTGAAAAATTTCCGGTCCATGCTGCCACCACACTCTCTTGCTACCGACTGCTTCCGAACACCACTACCTTCTTGGAAGCTTCTTCAGCTAATTTTCCACCACTTTTTCCTCTAGAATTAGCTGTTTCAACTCTCCTCCACACTTCTGGAAGCTTCATCAGCTAATTTTTCACCACTTTTCTCTCTAGAATTAGCTGTTTCAACTCTCCTCCACCCTTCTGGAAGCTTCCCCAGCTAATTTTCCACCACTTTTCTCTCTAGAATTAGCTGTTCCTACTCTCCTCCACCCTTCTGGAAGCTTCCGGGGCTAATCAATCGACTGGTTTTGCCCTTTTGATTAGCCCCTCCGGCAAATATAGCGAGAATAATGAAAAGAAAGAAGAATAAAAAAGGAAACATCGGCTAACTATGAGGCGTACCTCTGCTTACGGATGTTTCCTTTTATTATTTCATTTTTATTTCATTTTTATATTGTTTTTAGCTTCTTAGAATAGAAAAAGCTTTGTCATTCATTTCGAACGGTCTACTTGCCGTAGCCTGGGATGTTCTTGTATCGAACGATCTTCATGCTGGCATTCTTGATGAACTCTTCCTCGCGGAGCTTCACCTTTGCGATCTGCTTGTACATTGGGCGTCCCTTGTTGACCTTGTTCTTCAGCTTGTCGAAGTAAGCGGTGTCACCGAAATGCTCCTCAACTGGGAAGATTTCTGCAACGATCTTGCCGCCCTCGTCGTATACGAGAACTTCCTGCACGGCGTCGTCACGTGCGATATCAAGTTCGAGTTCCTCAGGGGAGATATTCTCACCATTGCTGAGGATGATAAGATTCTTCTTACGGCCTGTGAGGTAGACAAAGTTATCTTCGTCCACGTAGCCGAGGTCGCCTGTGTGATACCAGCCATCCTCGAGAGCTTCTGCAGTTGCCTCAGGATTCTTGTAGTAACCCTTCATTACGAGGTCGCCCTTGAAGCAAAGCTCGCCATCCTCGGTAGTCTTAACCTCAAGACCTGGAACAAGGTGGCCAACGCTGCCGTCCTTCTTGAAAAATGGTCTATTAACTGTTGTACATGGTGAACACTCTGTCGCGCCGTATCCGTTGAGGATTTCGATACCCCAAGTACGGAACTCCTTAACATACATAGGATCAAGCGCTGCGCCACCGCAAATGATATACTCAAGATTTCCACCGAAGACTTTCTGGATAGAACCGTAGGTCTTCTTACGAACATCCACGCCCGCCTTCAGAAGTAAATCGGTAGATTTCATTAAGCCCTTAAATGCCTGAGTCTTGCCCTTCTTCTTAACCTCGGCCCAAATCTGCTTGTGGAAGAACTCGACAAACATAGGAACCAGAAACATAGTCTGAGGACCAAACTCCTCCATATTTTTCTTAACGTACTTAAGACTCTTATTGATGTAGATAGGCTGGCCGTAGTTAACAACCATCAGGATACCAACCACGAGACCGAGCGCATGGTGGAAGGGAAGAACCGCGAGGACGCCGCCCTTTGGCTCGTACAGCATACTTGTGTGAACGATCTCGAATGCCATATTTCTGTTAGTCAGCTGAACGCCCTTGCTGATACCTGAAGTACCAGAAGTGAAAAGAATCGCAGCTGTCTTGTCAACATCAATCTCGTAATCCTCGAAAGCCTTGCTCTTGCCCTCGCGCATGAGCTTGCGGCCCTCAGTAAGAATCTCATCGAGATCCTTCAGATTGTAAGCCTTCTTGCCGACCTTCTTGTTAACCTTATCGAAATATGTGTCAGTTGCAAATGCCATGTCAGCCTCTCCGATTTTCGAGAGGTTCACAATTTCCTCATCCGGAAGACTCTTATCAATCGCTAGCGCCGTATTTCCACCACAAATGGCAGCGAGGAACACAACTAACCACTCATAAGAATTTTCACCCACTATAGCAACATGCTTGTCTATGATCTTCTTACTGTACATCCACGCGCCGAAAGCATATATATCCTCTTTGAAATCGTAGTATGTCTTTCTCATTTCACCACTCTCGCATGGGTAGACAAATGCAGTATCATCCGCTTTCTCCACTGCGAGACGATTGACCATCTCCTTCAGATCCGACATCTGAGGTGGTGCGTAAAATGGGTAAGCTTTATTTTTCATAAATGTACTCCTTTTAATCTTCATTTCCAGAAATGAGTCACCTTGCACGTCCGACGTAAAAAGTGACTCATTCAAATATTTTAGATAAAATATTTTAAATAATAGTGCCGTTTGATATTCTAACACAACATATAATAAAAAGAAAAGCTAGTAATGAAAACTACGTGTAGACATGTACAAGAAACTGTAGTGAACCGCTGTTCTGAAGGTGATTAACATACAATTGATAAAGTCCGTCCTGCGGACTCTACTGTCTGCTTCGCAGACACTTTATCAATGTATGTTAATCAACCTTGCTCAGCAAGGTCACTACATATAGTAAACATCCCTTTGTAAGCAAGCTTACACGGGATGTCTCCTATATGTACTGCCTTCCGAACAGTTGATTTATCACTCACATGGTTACTCCGACGCCAACATTTGGCGAGAGGATTGACCACACGAGGTCGGCCGCGAAGAGGATCAGCAGAATGATGCAGACCACGCGGCGATATTTGATGTCGACTTTCTTATAGATGTCGTCCAGCATTGGCGAGAAGACGTAGGTGAAGGCGAGCCCCGCCATTCCGAAGACCAGCAGTCCCTCGAAGCAGACGCGGCCGTGGATATTTAGGAAGAAGCCCGTGTAATCCCACCATTTCTTGTGGAGGAAGGTCTCCAGCGCCCACGCCGTGGTGTACTCAACGATACCGCAGACCGCCACTGCGCCAGCGAAGAGAAGTCCCGGCTTCTCGCGAAGTGGCTTCAGCAGCAGGATGATCAGGATTCCACCCACGCCGTAGATTGGAAGCCACGGACCGTGCATGGTTCCGCGATTTACGAGCTTGCCGATGGACGCAACGTAGTAGAACACTTCCCAAATCCAGCCCACAAATGAATACGTAAAGAAGAGCTGCACTAGGGAAATAAATGGATAACTCCTATTGTAGTTGTATCGAAGATCGTGAATCGAAACCTTCGGGATGTCCATCACCTCGACGCCCGACGGATGTTCACTCTCCTCGACATGATCTATGGCGAGTAAGTCATCATTTAACAGCTTCCTTAGCCCAAGACGGAGCGACTCCTTCTTGGCTGTGCGGATCTGCATGTAGAGCTCGGCGCGGACGCACTCGATGTAGGCATCGGAGAAGAACAGCGATGACAGGTTAAATGTAAAATACGACAGGATGTACCATGGAAAGAGCGAAACCTCCAGCACGAAACATTTCCATTTCTCGCCCTTCATCAGAGTCTTGGAGAGTTCGAAGGCCTCCTTCTTTGTGATCTCTGGGTTCTCGGCGATGAGGTACGGGATCAGGATGTACTCGTAGCGTTTGATGAAGCCGCCCACGATGGTGAGGTTCCACAGCACCTGGTAGATATACTTAAAGAACATGACAAACGCGATGTTCTTCAGGCGTTTATTCTTGTACGGAAAGAGCAGTTCGCTGGCGCCAGTGCCATGATAGCGTCGCTGCTCGAGGAAATACCTGTTCTTGCCGACGACGATTACATTTTTCAAAAAAAGGAAAATGAATATTGAAATTAGTGCGAATATGAAAATGGTGATGGAGCTCGCGATCTTGCCACCGAACACAAGCTGGTTGACGCCATTTAGGATTCCGAAGACGAAGGACTGACTGCCCGAGATTTCATTTACGAAGACCGACGCAACGCCGCCGTAATACTTCTCGGAGGTCGTCGGAATGTCGTCCGGATCAGAAATCTCCTGAATCTCGAATATGTTGAAAATGAACTGCCTCACGATTTCGAAGTTCGACTGGTTCGAATCCTTACCCATGAGCCCGTTGCCGCTGCCCGCCTCGACGATGCTGGCGGTCGTAGAAATGGCAGTATCATTTAGATTGTCGCCCGTCCTGGTCGCGAACTGGTAACCACCACTGATGATGACCGAAAAGATAAATGTAACTAGAATATTCAGATAATACCTTCGCTTCAGATTCTTGAAGCCTTCCTTCCGGATAATCTGACGAATGTTTTTGGTAAGCATTCCCCGTCCCCCCTGATATATATTCAAACTTAAAGTCGACATTTTGTCGGCAAAATGAGTCACCCTCACGTCCGACGTAACTGCTGACTCAAAAATGAGTCACCAGTTACGTCGGACGTGCTAAGTGACTCATTTATATCTTTGTGTTGTTTATGATTGTTTATCTTTAGCTGAGCTTTGCAAGTATCTCGCTAAGCTTTGACTCAAGCTTCTCGCTCACAGCCTTAATTCTTTGAACCTTTGCGATGAGTACCTTTATATTCTCGATATTTGCCTTTAGGTCGTCCAGATCAGGAGCTTTCACTCTTTTAACGCTTTTGACACATTTGATACATTTAGGACATGGGATACTACTTTTGATATCATTTACACTAGGAATATTACTCCTGATTTCGCCCAAGTCTATACTTCTAACAGTCTGCACGCGGTTCTGTATGCCGTCCTGAATATTGCCACTTAGTTCACGAACGCTACTAACTACGCCACCGAGCTGCTCAGCTCTGTCATTGCGGAGGGTGAAGTCATCATTTACGACATACTTTCTAAGTGGTGTAAATGCAGCTACTCCCACTGCTGTTGCGAAAGCGCCGATAGAAACTCCGATGATTCCACGACGAAGCTTCGCATCTCTCTTCTTCTTAATCTTGCGAATCTTCTCTTCCTTGTACTCCTCGAACTCGAGGTCGTCTTCGATTGGCTGCTCGCTAGCATACTTCAGTTTTCGCGCATCCAGAAGATTCTTTATGCTAAGGCCGATAAGACCAACGCCCGTTGCAACAACAGCGCCCATGATAAGTCCCTCAGTCTGAAGTTCGTAATCGCCAACTACTATCTTCTTCATATCCCCATCTCCTTCTCGAATGTATAATTCATAACAGTATATAATTCACTTCATCAGTATTATATAATTCGCTTTATCAACATCATATAATTAATAACTATATTATATAATCCGCTTCATCATTACTACATCATATCAAATGATTTACAACAGTATCATTTTAGCACAACTTCGGTGACATCTCCACTGGTAATTCTTGTGGCGGTGCACAGCTATAGCTTCGGCTATACCGCAAACTATTTCTCTAGCTACATTTCCACCTATATCTATATCTTCGGCTATATCGAATCATTTCGAAATGGAGTCACCCGTTTTCACAATTTTAAGCCAGTTTCACAGCAATTTTAGCGCAGATAACACAGGCATTTCGGCTTATAGGCATAAAAAAAATGAGCAGTCACCCCTTATCCTCTCTCCAACGGGTGACTACTCTTCTAAATCTTTTCATATAGCCGAAATCAGACATTTTTTCATTCTGCTGATAGCATAATATAGCTAAAACGGGTGACTCCACCTCTATAATCAACCATATAGCCGAAATCAATATTACCGGAATCAATTTAACCAAAATCAATTTAACCGGAATCAATCTACTCAAAATAATATTACAACATTAAGCCTTAAGCATAATTTTCAAGATTAAACCTCAAGAAAAAGCCTCAAGAAAAAAATTCAAGATTAAGTTTCTTCTTTAGTTTCTTCTTTAGTTTCCATCTGATTTTTCATTTGCTGATTTCATCATACTCATCAATGCAGCCATATAGCCTATCATTCTGGCGCGATGGTCTAAACTCATAGAATTATAATTTGTAACAAACTCTCCGAGTTCAGTTTTCTTATCAATTACATACCAATCATTTTTTTTGCCGGAACTCGCGCTTCGCGACGACTTAGCATCCGCACCCGAAAGCAACCACTCAGGCGACACTTCTAAGACTTTACATATAATCATTATTTTCTCTGACGTAGGATTGGTCTTCTTTTTCTTCCACTCACTAATTGTACTTTGCGATATCCCAGTACGCTCAGAAAATGTCTTTTGAGTCATATTCAACTCATTTAATCGAGCAAACACTCTCTCACTAATGGTCATAGAAGCCTCCTCTATCAATCAATGATAATCTATTTACTTAATTCCAAATATATGATTACACTATTACTTAATTTTTCAAAATGCTATTGTATTATATGTTACTCGGTGTTATATTAAATGTAGGTAAGCGCCCACTCCAAAGTGGATGCTCCCAAGAGATGATTATGCTCTAAAAAGAGCCACCTCTCCTGCGGCAGACAGGAGAGGTATTTTTTTTACTTACTTTTCTTCTTATTGCGAAAAGCAAGTGCTGCAATTAACAGCGAACCAAAAGATATAAACGTATCTATAACTCTCAGCACAATCATAATGATTTCATAGACTGTCATATGCACCACCTCCCTTCCTAGATTCTATCTAAGCAACATTTTGCCTAAATAGTAAATAGACTTGGGAGGATACCACCCTGTCATGGGTACTTCCTACAACAAATAGCATACCATCGATATATACAATTAACAAGCAGAAAATTCATATCAATAAAATATTTCATATATATGAATATTGTTATTTACATCATTACATGATATCCAGATATACCTTAAAGTGTGTCTCCAGTCTGATCTTAAAATATGCCTCCAGACATATCTCTAGCTACATTTCCACCTATATCTATGTCTTCGGCTATATTGATCCTTTTCGAAATGGAGTCACCCGTTTTCACAATCTTAAGCCAGTTTCACAGCAATTTTAGCGCATGTAACACAGGCATTTCGGCTTATAGGCATAAAAAAAATGAGCAGTCACCCCTAATCCTCTCTCCAACGGGTGACTACTCTTCTAAATCTTTTCTTATAGCCAAAATCAGACATTTTTTCATTCTGCTGATTGCAAAATATAGCTAAAACGGGTGACTCCACCTCTATAATCAGTCATATAGCCGATGCCAGTGGACATACGCTGGGTTTATAGTTGTCCGCTACCTTGAATGCTGTTGGGTCCAACTTGTTGCACCCTCTCCTCTGCCACATCCACCTTAGGCCTTCCCACTGTGTCCAGCGTAGCAATAATCTGGCGGTTGATATTAGTTTCGTCCACCACATCCTTATCAATAAGGTCAAGTGCTCCCACACCCGAACGAGCCAGAGCCTCCTCGTCAAGTAACATTTGAGTTCTGTCAAATTGATTATTCATAAAACACCTATATAATACCACAATCCCCACACCCTAGCACAAAAATAATCAGCCACCGGGGACGGTTCTCGTTGGCAGATTTCTGCCAGTCAGAACCGTCCCCAATGGCCGATTAATGATTTATTCTGTATAAAACTGATTTAGCACATTTTGCGCTATAGATTCTGGTATCCCCTCTTTAATCAGGGCTTTTAAAGAATTAACACCACCATTTAACAACTTGATAGCCCTAATAGTATCATTGGAGCCAAGGGCTCTGCCGTCTTCCTCGGCCTCTTTCCGCACCAGCCTCATTGTTTCCTCTTCGTTGTAATCCATAAACATCATTCCGATCACCTCCGCTCTATGTGCCAACAAGAATGGTCTGATTTCAAAATCTTCAGGCATATTCTTTACAAACATAGTAACACCATCAAAATGAGTTGTCATTGAACTTGTAATTCAAAAAGTCGGCCACCTCAGTGGCCGACCCAGTAGTCAATTAGTGTTTCTCAAAGATGATTTTTCGGGATACGAAATTGTAGATCATGACGAGGCCGGTTGCGATGATCTTGGCGATGATCTCAGCCAGTCGGTCGCCGTAGAGTCCCATCAGGAAGTCGGAATGGTTGTAGACCACGTCGACACAAATGAAAAGGAAGATTTCATTTAGCAAGAGGCCGATTGCGCTCAGGATCACATAGATGATGAACTCTTTCTGTCGGGACATGTCCTCGCGTCGCTCAAAGACAAACTTCATCGACAGGAGGTAATTTACGATTACGGATACGATGAATCCGATAAGTCCTGAGATAAGGTATGGGCAACCCATAAAGTTGCAAAGTGTGTAGAGGGAGAAGTCAACGATGAAGCTGATGATTCCCACTACCCCAAATTTTAGTATTTGCGCAATAAGTTTTCTCACTTGAATATGCCTCACTTAAATTTGCTTGAATGAGTCGATTTGGCTTTGAGCCACTTTGACTCATTTTTGAGTCACTTTAGCTTTTCGACTCATTTCGTAGATGAGGGCGGCCAGATAGAACAGAGCCAGGCAGCCAACGATAACGCCGTAGGAGTAGCCTGCGCCATTGATTCCGTAGGCGTTCACCAGGCGGCGTGTTACGAACAGGTTGATCACGAAGGTGCCGCCGTACCCCAGCACGATGTAGTACTGCTTACGAATGATGGTGATCAGCGTGTTAAAGTAAAATGCCACTGCTGCCAGTCCTCCGAACAGCAGCATCAGCGAAAATATCATTTTGTACTGAGACAGGTCTTCTGCGTAGATTACGCCCAGAAGGTAAAGGCCAATCACGTAGCCGCCGACGATTACTATGAGAGTCATGCCAAAAATAATAGCTACCATTTTGATCATGGATTTGGCGAACTCAAGAACCTTGCCATCCTTCCACATCTCACTCAGCTTTACGATGAGCGGTTTGTAGATGAAGGTGCTCAGAATGTTGACAACGA
>Ga0256405_10004307_pt1 | contig 27013 bp, 19 predicted proteins | sample RumenRJG_02DNA_FD_189096 | JGI IMG/M metagenome (GOLD analysis project Ga0256405, IMG submission 189096) | Bovine rumen microbial communities from Lethbridge, Alberta, Canada - RJG_02 | ecosystem: Host-associated > Mammals > Digestive system > Stomach > Rumen | place: Canada: Alberta... | reverse complement strand
ACAGGTCGGCTTGAGGGCAGTCCCTCGGGATGCCAGCAGGTAGATGGGTCACCGCACCGCGCGCAATCATGCTAGGCGGGTTCTGGCTATAGTCAAGCCCGCCAAGACGCATAGCAAATTATCGGTGGCAGGAAATGCGTTCGTAGGGGTCATCGGTGCTCCTTTGCAGGTGACGGGCCTCTCGACAGGGGGCGGTGGCAGGGCATGGTGCTGGGTAACGTTGGGCGCCCCACGCAGCAAATAGGGCGCCCCACGCCAAGGGAGGGCTATTTGCTCAGGTGGTCGCTAACGAAGCTGAGCGCTTCCTCGCCGTTGCGGGTAAGCGCGATGTACTGGCGTCCCTCGCAGGCGGCGACCTTCACGCCCATGCGGTCGGCGTCGATCTTGAGGTCCTCGAGGTAGGAGGCGACCTGCGGTGCCAGCACGACCAGGTCGAAGTCGGGCATGATGTCGAGGTGCGCCCCATAGGAGCCCGCCGCGCTCTCGAGGTCGATGCCGTGCTCGTCTGCCGCCTTTGCGAGGGCGTTGGCGAGGAGCCCCGAGGTCCCTCCGCCCGCGCAGAGCACGAGCACCTTCTTGCCCTCAAGGCTGCCTGCCGAGGTAGTCGATGCGGCGGGGGAGGCGATGGAGGCCTTGGCGGGCGCAGCCGTTGCGACGGCCGCGGCGGGTGCCTTGCCCTGGAAGGCATCGCTCATGCGTGCGGCCTTGTCGGCGGCGCGCGCCTCGAGCTCCTCGGCCTCGATCTGGGCCTCTTCCTCGCACTTCTCCAGGTCGTACATCTTGAAGAATGGGTAGTAGATGACGAAGTCCAGGACGAGGGCGACGGCCACAAAGACAAACGAGAGCGGGCTGAGGCCGCAGCCAAGGACGATGCCAAGCGGTGCCGGCGTGGTCCACGGCAGCGTGTAGAGGAAGCCGTTCATGCCCAACACGTCGATGAAGAGCTTGAAGACCCACGCGTTGGCCACGGGTGCCACCACAAACGGGATGAGGAAGACGGGGTTGAGCACCATGGGCGCACCAAAGAGGAAGGGTTCGTTGACGCCAAAGGTCACGGGGACGGCCGAGGCGCGACCAACCGCGCGCAGCTCTTTGGAACGCGCCAAGAAGGCAAACATCATGCAGGGCACCAGCGTGGCACCCGTGCCGCCCATGGTGACCACAAAGAACTGCAGGTCAAGACTGAGGGCGTGGGTGGCGTGCTGTCCCGCCTGGAAGGCGGCGAGGTTCTCGGTCATGCCCGCCAGCAGGGCGACCTCAACGGCCGGCTCCACGATGGAGGGGCCGTGCACGCCCACAAACCAGAAGAGCGACATGGCGCCATAGATGATGGCGATGCCAAGGTAGCTGTCAGCGGCGGAGAAGATGGGCTGGAACAGCTGAATGACCCCCTCTGCCACGCAGCTGCCCGTGAGGGTGCGCACGGCGAGGTCGACCAGCCAGAACAGGATGACCGAGAGCGAGAAGGGAATGATGTCCTTGAAGGTCTGCGAGATGTTGGGCGGAACCTGCTCGGGCATGTGGATGGTGATGTTGCGCGAGACGCAGAACTTGTAGATTCCGCCGACCACGAATGCGGCGATGAAGGCGGTGAGCAGGCCCTTGCTGCCGAGGCAGTCGGAAGCGAAGCCGCCCTCGAGGGGGTCGGATGCCAGGATGAACAGGCCGACCGTCGCGCACACCATGGTGGAGAGGAAGTTGATCTGGTTGTTGCGCGGCATGTCACGGTTGAGACTGTCCGTGAAGTGCTTTGCCGTGGTGGCTGCCACCACTACCGAGAGGATGCCCATCGAGTAGCCGTAGGGCTTGATGATGATGGCCTCGAGCTCGGGCGGCCAGGTGAAGCCCCAGATGTTGGGCACATAGGCCACCAGCAGGAAGATGGACGAGAAGATGACGATGGGCATGCACGAGATGAAGCCATCCTTGATGGCCTTGAGGTACTTGTTGCGGGCAACGTTGTCAAAGAACGGCTTGAACTTCTGTATGGTCGCGATGAGTTTGTCCACGACGCCTCCTTCTTGCGTTGCGGGTCTGAGCTAGCGGTAGATGTCGACAAGGGTTTCGATGACGTCGCGCAGGAGCATGCTGGTCATGAGGTGGTCCTGCGCATGCACGAGCAGGATCGTGGGGGAGGTCACCTCTCCACGGGCCTCTGCGGTGAGCAGGTCGGTCTGGGCTTTGTGGGCATCGTTGAGCAGCTCTTGTGCCTCGTTGATGAGGGCATGCGTGCGGTCGAGGTTGCCCTCCTTTGCCTCCTTCACGGCGCTCAGAAGCTTTGTGCGCGCGTCTCCCGAGAAGGCGACGATCTCGATCATCATCATTTCGAGCTCTTCGTTGGTGATCATGGCAATCCCTTCTATGCGAGGTTGCTGGACAGCGTGCTTAGAGAAATGTTAACGTGAACATCCTCTTGAATGTTAACGTTAACATTTTTAATTTAGTTCGTCTATAGCAATCGCGAACGTTCAATCTGAAGAGACGAACGGCGGAAGGCGGCAGATTGTCCGAAGGAGGCGTCAAGCAACCTGTTCCGGACAAGTCGCTGCCCACGCGGGCAACAGCCCAAAGAGCCACGGTCGCGCCCGCCCTTTGAGGGGTTGGGGCAGCTCCCCTTAAGCGTGCTCGCTGCCCTTTGCGCTACCATGGGTGGGTCGAGAGGGGATTACCATGGCATTCGGCTCCAGTTCGAGCGCATCCATCGCCGACGTGGCAAAGCTTGCGGGCGTTTCGACGCAGACGGTGTCACGCGTGGCAAATGGGTCGGATGCCGTGCGCCCTGCGACCAAGGAGCGCGTGCTGGCGGCCATGGCGGAGTTGGGCTATCGTCCCAGCTTTGCCGCGCGGAGCCTTCGCGCCGGAAGCTACCACAGCGTCGGCCTGGCCATGTCGGGTGACATGGCCGCCACGGGAAGGCGTTACCAGGTCGAGGGGGTGGCGACGGCTGCGGCTCAGCATCGCTACGCCATGACCCTGCTGCAGCTGCCCGATGACGAGGCGACCTTGAGCGAGGCGTCGCGTCGCATGAGCTCCCTGCCGGTCGACGGACAGATACTCTACCTAGGCTCGGATCCTTCCGACTTCGCCTCGTTCGAGCCGCCCGCGGCACTGCCCACCGTCATCATCAGCACGAGGCACCACTCTCACTGCGCAACCGTGAGCAACGACCAGATGGGGTGCGCTGTCTCCATCGTGAACCACCTGACCCAGAAGGGTCACAGGGAGATTCGCTTTGTGGGCGGCCGCCGCGACTCCTACGCCAACGTCAGCCGTCAGAAGGGCTGGGAGCAGGCCCTGCGCACGCGCGGCCTGCATGTGGTGGAGCCCCTTCACGGCGACTGGACGGCGGATAGCGGATACGAGCTGGGCGCGCGCCTTGCGCAGGACGAGACCTGCACGGCCATCTTTGCGTCGAACGACGCCATTGCGGTGGGGGTGATCTATGCCCTGCGCGACGCGGGTCTGCGCGTCCCCGAGGACGTGAGCGTGATCGGCGTGGACGACTCGCTGGTCGGCGTGATCCCGCACCTGGATCTGAGCTCGTATCGCTTCAACGGCACGCGGGTGGGCGCCATCGCCTTTGACCTTGCGACCAACCCGCCCGAAGGCGGGGAGATCCCGCACATCCTGGTGCCGGGCACCATCGTGGAGCGCTCGACCGTGGCGCAGGCATCGCGCTAGGGGTGCAGACCTGAGGCACGACGCAGAACGGTGCGCCTGCGGCACAATTCGGACGCTTTCGTCCCTTGCCCTATCTGCGATGAGCTGCACGCCATGCGGCTGGGCCCATGCCCTCGTGGCGCAGGAACATGGTCGAGAAGCTGCTGGCGTGTGCGTACCCAAGCGCGCGGGCGATGTCGGCAACGGTCTCGTCACTTCGCTCGAGACGACGTTTGGCCTCGGCAAGTCGTAGCCGGGAGAGGTGCTCTCCGATGCTCATGCCCGTCTCTTCCCTAAAACGCTGGCAGAGTCGGGTTCTTCCCAGATACAGACGCTCGGCGAGCTCGTTGAGAGAAGGTGGGTCCGCCAGCGATGCGAGCAGGGCAGCACTTACGCTGTCGGCTATGTGCTCGTCGGCGCGAAGCTGAGCCTGGGGGTACCGCTGCTCGCTTTCGCGCAGATGGGAAGCCATCTCGGCAAGCGCGTCAAGGACGAGGGCGCGGTAGTGGAGCGCGGCTCCTGCGCGCGTGGAACCCGTCGGGTCGATGGCGTGCATGATCTTGAGCAGACGATTTGACTTGTTGAGGTTGGTTCCCTGCTCGAAGGCGGGGGTGAGGCGGGGAGCCGCATCGCCCAGGAGGAATCCCACGCGCTCGAGGAACGAGGGGAGCATGCAGATATTGCAGCTGTCATGGAGCGAATCGGCGGGCATCTCAAACTCCCGGGGTCCGCGGCGCATGGAGAACGCGAGCGCGTTTCGCTCCAACGAGGGCAAGAACGCGCCGTCAAACGTATTGCTGCCGGCATCCCTGCGCTCCCGGCGCATCGTATTGACCAATCCGGTGTCGACACTCGAGAGCATGCCCAAGACATAGTAGTCGACGTCAGGAGCTTCGTGCAGCACGAAGGGGCGGCGCGTCACGAGATGCATGGTCGTCACAAGGCAGTCGTCGTCGATGGCGCAGGCCCAAAACCAGCCGCTTGCGGCTGTGCCGTTAAGGTGTGCCGCCACGCCGAAGGGCATGGGGACCGTGTGCGCGCCAAACTGACGCAGCTGGGGAAGGAAGATCGACCAGAGCTTGTGCGGGATACGCGCGAGGTCCGCCTCCAGGGTTTTGGGGTTGGCTGTCATACGGCGCTTGTTTCGCAATCGTTCGGAGGGGTTTTGCGGACGTTCACTCTTACTTCTTGAGGATACCGCAAACGGGAGTAAAAGTTAACCTAAACAAACATTCAGTATCGCTTCGATCGCTTCGGCGAGAGGGGAACCATATGGCAAAGGAGAAGGAACCGAGCACCATCGCCCAGCTGTTCGAGTTTGCGGGGGAGCGTCGCGGCCTCCTCTATGTGGGCTGTGCGCTCTCGGCGGTGTCCATGGCGGTCAGCATGCTGCCCTACGTCAGCATCTGGCAGGCAATTCGCGACCTGGTGGCCGTGGCGCCTCGTTGGCACGAGGCGACGGGCATAGCTCGCTACGGGTGGCTGGCATTTGGCAGCGCGGTGGGCGGCATCGTGGTGTACTTTGCCGCACTCATGTGCACGCACCTGGCGGCCTTCCGCACCGCCACCAACATCCGCAAGCGCTGCATGGAGCACCTTGCCAAGGCGCCGCTGGGCTACTTTGACACCCATGCCTCGGGACTGCTGCGGCGTCGCGTGGATGGCGCCGCCGCCCAAACCGAGACGCTGCTCGCGCACAACCTGGCAGACATCACCGGTACCGTGGCCATGTTCCTTACCTTGCTGGTGCTGCTCTTCGTCTTTGACTGGCGTATGGGGGCCGCGTGCATGTTGGCGGCAATCGTGTCGTTTGGTGCGCTCTTTGCCATGATGGGCGGCAAGAACGCGAGCCTCATGGCCGAGTACTACGACGCGCTGGACCACGCGAGCAAGGCGGGCACCGAATATGTGCGTGGCATTCCCGTGGTCAAGGTGTTCCAGCAGACGGTCTACAGCTTCCGAGCGTTTAAAGAGGCCATCGACGCCTACTCCGACAAGGCTTCGTACTACCAAGGCACCGTGTGCAAGACACCTCAGTCGGTGAACCTTACGGTGACCGAGGGCGCCTTCATGTTTATGGTGCCGGTGGCGCTGCTCATCGCTCCTGGCGCGCTTGCGCAGGGTGACTTTGCGGGCTTTGTGACCAACTTTGCCTTCTACGCGATCTTCTCTGCGGTCCTCTCCACGGCGCTGGCCAAGATTATGTTTGCGGCAGGCGGCCTCACCCAGGCCGGCGACGCGTTGGGCCGCATCAACGAGGTGCTCAGTGCGCCCACGTTGCCCGTGACCTCAGACCCTCAGATGCCCAAGGACAATTCCGTGTCCTTTGAGCAGGTCACGTTCTCGTACGAGGGAGCCGAACGGCCCGCGCTCGACGGCGTGAGCTTTGTCGCGGCGCCCGGGCAGACGGTAGCTCTGGTGGGACCCTCTGGCGGCGGCAAGACTACGGCGGCGAGCCTGATCCCGCGCTTTTGGGACGTGGACAAGGGCGCCGTGCGCGTGGGTGGTGTGGACGTCCGCGACATGGACCCGCACGTGCTCATGGACCGCGTGGCGTTCGTCTTCCAGAACACGCGCCTGTTCTCCACCTCCATCTTGGAGAACGTGAGGGCGGCGCGTCCGGACGCAACGCGCGAGCAGGTGCTCGAGGCACTCCATGCCGCCCAGTGCGACGACATCCTGGCCAAGCTGCCGGACGGCATGGACGCCCAGATTGGTTCGGCGGGCACCTACCTCTCGGGCGGTGAGCAGCAACGCATCGCGCTTGCCCGCGCCATTCTCAAAGACGCGCCCATCGTGGTGCTCGACGAGGCGACGGCCTTTGCCGACCCCGAGAACGAGGCGCTCATCCAGAAGGCCTTCGCACGGCTGTTGAGGGGCCGTACGGTGGTGATGGTCGCCCATCGTCTCTCCACCGTAATCAATGCTGACCAAATCGTCGTGCTCGACGAGGGCAGGGTGGCCGAGCGGGGGACGCATGCAGAGCTGGTCGCTGCCGACGGGCTCTATGCCCGCATGTGGGCTGACTACCAGAAGGCTGCCCAGTGGAAGATCCAGAAGGAGGTGGCATAGCCATGATCTTTGGCGAGAAGTTCCGCAAGAAGTACGCCCTTTCCGAGGCGGGCGAGGCCAACGTCAAGCGGGGAGTCGCTTGGACCGTGGTCACCAACCTGGTGGTGTTTGCAGGTATCACCTTCCTTTACCTGCTCATGGGCCGCTTCATGGCAACGCTTACCGAGGGCGCGCCCCTGCCTCCAGCCGTGCCGTTTCTCATGGGCATCGCAGTGTTTGCCGCTGTGTCGTTCTTTGTGCACAGCAAGCAGTACTACTACACCTATTCGGTGGTCTATGACGAGGTTGGTCGGGTGCGACTTGGCTTGGCCGAGCGTCTGCGCAAGCTGCCGCTCTCCTTCTTTGCCCACCGCGACCTGGCCGAGCTCACCGAGACCATGATGAGCGACGTCGACCGCCTGGAGCACGTTTGGAGCCATGTGCTGGCGTACCTCTACGGTGGCTATGTCACCATGGCGATCATGGCCGTGTGCGTGATGGCATACAACTGGAAGATGGGCCTTGCGTGCCTGTGGGGCGTGCCCGTGGCGTTCGCGCTGCTGTTTGGGTCACGCAAGGTTTTTGCGGCGTACAGCATGCAGGCTAAGGCGGCGGCGCTCGACGTGGCGGACGGCGTGCAGGAGACCATCGAGGACATGCGCGAGATTCGCGCGACCAACCAGGAGGAGCGCTACCTCGCCAGCCTGGACGCGGCCATCGACCGCTCTGAGCAGCTGATGACGGCGGCGGAGCTGCGCACGGGCATCTTCGTCAACTCAGCCAGTGTCATCATGCGCCTCGGCATGGCCACGACGGTGCTGGTGGGCGCACAGCTCATCCTTGCGGGCGAGATCGACTTCATGTGCTTCTTCATGTACCTTCTCATGGTCACGCGCATCTACGCCCCCTTCGACCAGTCCCTTGCGCTCATTGCCGAGGTGTTCGTGTCGGACGTGTCGGTGGCGCGCATGAACGAGATCTTTGACGCGCCCGTGGCCACGGGAGGAGAGGAGTTTTCGCCGCAAGGGCACGACGTGGTCTTTGACGGTGTCGGGTTTGCCTATGGCGACGAGACGGTTCTACGCGACGTGAGCTTTACGGCGCGTGAGGGCGAGGTCACGGCGCTGGTGGGCCCAAGTGGCTCGGGCAAGTCGACGTGCGCGCGCCTGGCTGCGCGTCTCTGGGACCACGACGCCGGGTCGCTCACCGTGGGTGGCGTCGAGGTGCTCGATGTGGATCCCGAGACCCTCATGCGTGACTTCTCCATGGTCTTCCAAGACGTCACGCTCTTTGACGACACCGTGATGGAGAACATTCGCCTGGGCAAGCGCGGTGCCACCGACGAGGAGGTGCTTGCCGCTGCGACCGCCGCCAACTGCGACGAGTTCGTCAACCGTCTTGCACAGGGATATGCCACTCCCATCGGCGAGAACGGTGCACGGCTCTCTGGCGGTGAGCGTCAGCGCATATCCATCGCGCGAGCCCTGCTCAAGGGCGCGCCCATCGTGCTTCTGGACGAGGCGACGGCATCGCTTGACGTGGAGAACGAGACCCGCGTGCAGGAGGCTCTCTCGCGGCTGCTCGCAGGCAAGACGGTGCTGGTGATCGCCCACCGCATGCGCACGGTGATGGGCGCGGACAAGGTGGTCGTCATCGAGGACGGCCGCGTGTCGGAGCAGGGGGCGCCTGCCGAGCTGCTCGCCTCCGATGGCACCTTTGCGCGCATGGTCCGTTTGCAGTCAGAGAGCGCAAACTGGGCGCTGTAGGGTCACCAGGCGCAAGGTTGCGTGCGGGGCACCAGGCTGGGTCCGGTGCCCCGCACTCGTTTTGTCGGACGCGCCCCGTGACGCCGTCTCCCACCCATGCGTGTGGCGACTACCTCTGGTTTGTACGGGTCTTGTGACGATGTGCCCTGCTCGGCTTCTTTGCCTGGTCCTTTTCCGGTCGCACGAGGCACTTGGGGCCGTAGCCAATGAGGTCCTCTCGGTGCGCGCGCCTGAGCGCCTCGATGACCAGCGCGCGGTTCTTGGGGTTGCGGTACTGGATGAGTGCGCGCTGCATGGCCTTTTCGTGCGGGTCGCGCGGGCAGTACACGTGCTCCATGGTGCGCGGGTCGAGCCCCGTGTAGTAGATGCAGGTGCTGATGGTCGAGGGCGTGGGATAGAAGTCGCTGACCTGTTCGGGGTTGTAGCCCAGGTCGCGGCAGAACTCGGCGAGCTCGACGGCAACCTTCATCGTGGAGCCCGGGTGGCTGCTCATGAGGTAGGGGAGCACGTACTGCTCTTTGCCGGCTGCCTTTGATGCGGCGTCAAACTCCTTGCAGAAGGCTTGGTAGACATCGTTTGACGGCTTTCCCATAACGGACAGAACCTCGTCCGACACATGCTCGGGTGCCAGACGCAGCTGGCCGCTCGTGTGGTGCTTTGCCAGCTCGCGGATGAAGGTGTGGTCTGGGTCAAGCAGGGCGTAGTCAAAGCGGATGCCGCTGCGCACGAAGACCTTTTTGACGCCGGGCACCTCACGTAGCTTGCGCAGCAGTTTGAGGTAGCTCTTGTGCGTGACGCGCAGCGCCTTGCAGGGCTTAGGGCTCAGGCAGCGGCGGTCGGTGCAGGCGCCCGCCTTGAGCTGCTTGGCGCAGGCGGGAATGCGGAACTGCGCCGTGGGACCCCCCACGTCGTGGATGTATCCCTTGAAGTCAGGGTCATGCGTCATGAGTTCCGCCTCGGCGAGGATGGACTCGTCCGAGCGCGTCTGTATGATGCGTCCCTGGTGGAAGTTGAGGGAGCAGAAGGCGCAGTCCCCCAGGCATCCGCGGTTGACGGTGAGCGAGAACTTGACCTCCTCAAGCGCCGGGATGCCGCCGTCCTTGTCGTAGCGGGGGTGCCACGTGCGGGCGTAGGGCAGCTCGTATACCTGGTCAAACTCCTCGGTGGTGAGCGGAGTCGACGGCGGGTTCTGTATCACGTAGACGCCGTGCGGGTACTCCTCCACCAAGGGGTGCCCCAAGAAGGGATTGAGGTTGCGATACTGCTCGCCAAAGCTTTCCGCAAACGCCCTTTTGCTGTGGGATACCTCGTCCCACGTGGGGAGGAAGACGGGTTCGACACACTGCTCGGTGGTCCGCGCGCGGTAGACCGTCCCCTGAATGAAGGTGAGGTCATGCACGTCGAGGCCCGCGTTCAGGGCATCGGCGATCTCTACGATGGAGTGCTCTCCCATGCCGTAGCTGATGAGGTCTGCGCCAGAGTCGAGCAGGATGGAGCGCTTGAGCGAGTCGGACCAGTAGTCGTAGTGGGCCAGCCGGCGCAGCGACGCCTCGATGCCCCCCAAGATGATGGGCGTGCGCTTGTAGGTGCGACGGATGAGGTTGCCGTAGACCACGCATGCGTGGTCGGGGCGCAGGCCCATCTTGCCGCCGGGGGAGTAGTAGTCCTTTGAGCGTCGGCGCTTTGCCACGGTGTAATGGTTGACCATGGAGTCCATGTTGCCCGACGAGACCAAAAAGCCCAGCCGCGGCTCTCCCAGGACGGTGACGCTGGCGGGGTCTCGCCAATCGGGCTGTGCGATGATGCCCACCTTGTAGCCGTTGGCTTCGAGCAGGCGGCTGATGATGGCGGGCCCAAAGGAGGGGTGGTCTACGTAGGCGTCTCCGCTGACGTAGACAAAGTCGCACTGATCCCAGCCCCGCTCATGCATCTCGCGGCGGGTGGTAGGGAGGAAGGCGGCCGTGGCGCTTTGGCTCTTTTCTTCCATGGGCTATACGCCCTCCGCACGGCGCATCTTGCGGATCTCGGCGCGACGACGTGCCCCGTCGCATTCCTCGTGCTGCTCGGGCGTGGTGGCCACGAGGCCCCAGGGCACCGTCATGGGATGGCCCTCGTCATCCACGCACACCTCGGTGAGGTAGGCGTGGTTGATCATCGTGCGCTCTCCGCTTGCCGGGTCGATTACATAGGTGTCGGCGCGAACCTCCATTGAGGTGTTGCCCACGTGCGTGACCCACGCCTCGATGACCACGATGTCGTTGAGGTAGGCCGGGTGCTTGAACTCGAGCGTGTCGATGGCGGCGGTGGTGACGTTGCCTCCGCACTGCAGGCGCGCCGCGATGCCGGCCGCGTCGTCGATCCATTCCATGAGGCGTCCGCCAAACAGGCGGTTCGAGCCATTGATGTCCTCGTGACGCAGCATGTGGGTGGCGACGGCGCTTGCCTCGCCTACGGTCTTGATGCCCATGGGGTGCTCGACGTCGGCCATGGCGGCCTCCTTCTGACGTGTCGGAACAAAGAACGGTCACTGGCTATGGTATCCGATGCGCATGCCAAAAGCTTCGGGACCACAGGGTCCGACCTTCTGGCCCCGTGCGTTACAATTGCAGGCAAACGCATATATGAGGAGGTAGAGCATGGCAAACGAGAACTGGATTCAGATTGACGGGCGTACGTGGCGCTATGAGGATCGCGGTGTCCGCTTCTTCCTTCTGACGGGAGACGAGCAGGCGCTCCTGCTTGACAGCGGCATGACCGTCGACAACGCGCGCGAGCTCGCGGAGGAGCTGACCACGCTTCCGCTTGCGCTCCTCAACACCCATGCCGACCGCGACCACGTGGCGGGCAACGCCGCGTTCGAGCGCATCTACGTGAGCCCCTGCGAGCTGGTCCATCCGCAGCTGCGTGTGCTCACGTCCGGACAGGTCGTGCCCGTGTGGGATGGCGACGTGGTCGACTTGGGCGGCCGCGAGCTTGAGGCCATCGCGCTGCCGGGCCACACACCGGGCTCGATGGCGCTTCTTGACCGCACGACCGGCATGCTCTTTGCGGGCGACCCCATCCAGCGCAACGGCCGCATCTTCATGTTCGGAGCCATGCGCTCGCTGCCGGCCTACATCCACAGCCTGAGGCGCCTGCGCACGCGTGCGGACGAGATTGTCTCCATATGGCCTTGCCATGCCGACTGTCCCGTTGACGTGGGCACCATCGACGAGCTCATCTCCGGAGCCGAGGCCGTCGAGCGTGGTGAGGTTGCGTACTCCCTGGCCGAGATGCACGGCACGCCCATTCGCGAGTACGACATCGGCGTATCGGTGCTTCTCCTTGACGCATAGCCCGTGCTGCCGCCGGCGTCGTACGGGGATGAGGCCCTCAAGCGCGGCGTGGCGACCGTTACGAGATGCCGAGCGAGCGATAGGTCGGGTCGTGCAGCTTTTGCAGGCAGATGGCCATCTCGCCCAGATAGACGCGCTCGATGTAGTCGTCTACGACATAGAGCGGCGGCACGTGTTCGGGTGGGAAGATCTCGCAGAGTGCCTGGCGTAGCTCGTCCATGTCGTCGACGGTGTCCACGCCCAGGTAGATTGCCTCGGGTGCGGTGAGGGCGATGCTTACGGCGCACATGTTCTTGGCGATTTGGAGGAGTCCCTCCTCGCTCCAGAGGGCGTCGTCGAAAGGCATGTCCAACGCAAAGAGATTCTCGTAGTAGCGTGGCTCACCGGCCAGATTGCCCCTGCCCTTGAGCAGGCGGCCATCGATGATGGTGCCCAGGCCTCCCGCAGCGTGTCCGAAGGCGTGGCGGAAGAACACGAGGTTCTCGTACTTGTCCTGGCTGACGTAGCACCCCACGGCGGCGGCATTGCAGTTGTTGTCCACGTAGGTCTTGATGCCAAAGCGCCCCTCGATGTGGCCGCGCAGGTCATGGGTGCCCTCGACGATTCCCTCCAGCGTCACGGTGCCGCGATAGGCAACCCCTGGCACGGCAATGCCCACGGCATCCAGGTTGTCGATGGCCACGCCACGCCCGGGGAGCGTCTCGATGAGGTCCTCGATGTCTCGAAAGTCGAGGCGCGGCTTGCGTACGGCGCCCTCGCTTGCAATGACGCCATGGTCAAACAGCCGATAGCCAACGCGGGAATGGTCGCGTAGCGTGAAGAGGGTGATGATGAGGATGCGACGGTCGTTTGCCAGGTCACGTGTGGCCCGAAGGTCGTTGTGTCGTGTGATGGGCGTCTGGACGTCATGCAGGGCGTGCATCACCAGCTGCAGCGCCGCGGCAGCATCAAAGCTGCCAAAGACCTTGCCAGGAATCTCGAACACCACGGCGTTGGGATGGGCATCCATGATCTGCTGGCGCATATGGCTCACTTGGGGGGCCAGCAGCACGGCGGCCCAGTCGCCTCCCGGCTGGAGCGCCTCGGTGACGGGCATGGCCGTGAAGTCGTAGTCAAGCGACAGCGCAATGGCGACGTCGCCCATCTTCGAGGCAAAGAGCGTGGTGGTGAGGGCAGAGGTGCAGCACAGAAGGACATGCGTCGCCTGCTGCTCGTTTTCGCTCTCGAGGGCCTCGACCATCTCCTCAAAGAGCTCCTTTGCACGCTCGAGGTCGTCAAGCAGCACATGCAGGAAGAAGATGGGCTCGTTGTCAAGGTGGCGGACGATGCGGTATTCGGCAATCTCCTCGCTGCCGTCCAGGCCAGCGTAGATGTTGACCTCTGCGGTGACGGTCATGAGCTTGATGCGCATGTGGTCGGTGTCAACGGCGGTCGGAGCGATTCCGTCGATGCGCTGGGCAAGGACCCACTTCCTGAACCTCGTGCCAATCGTTGCCATAGCCTTACCCCTCGAAGCCCTCTGTCATACATCATTATGCTACGCCATAAGAAGTGTCAGAAACGTTAACCCTTGCTCTGCGGAGCCCTCCGGTCGAGAAAAGAGCTGCTCGTCCATGACGACGCCCGCAGTGGATGGACACTGCGGGCGTCGTCAGAGTATCGGTAACGACTGCGGGCCTAGATCAGGTCCAGGTGCTTGAAGGCATTGTAGAGGCCGTCATCGTCCACGTCGTCGGTGATGTAGTCTGCCGCCGCCTTGATCTCGGGACCGCCGTTGCCCATGGCCACGTTGAAGGCGCAGAGCTCAAACATGGAAAGATCGATCTTGGCGTCGCCAAAGCTGATGGTGTCGGCCTGATCTGCGCCCAGATGCTCGAGCAGTACCTCGATGGCGTGCTTCTTGGTGATGCCCTTGGGTCCCAGGTCGCCAAAGAGCGCCTGCTCGTCCTTGCCGCCCCAGGTGTTGGCCTCCATGTCGGGGAACTCGACACGGCTGTCAAGATGGTCCTGATAGCTGGAGAGGATGAAGCTGACCTTGTTCACGTCGTCGCGATACAGGTCGTCAGTGCGGATCATGGAGTTGACGAAGCTCTGGCCAGCGGCCTTCGCGGCCTCCTCGGTCGCGCCCTTGCCCATGGCGTACTTGTACATGACCGCGGGCGCCTGCTCGACAAACCAGCTGTTGATGTACATGCCGCTGTTGGCCTCGAGGTAGAAGCCCAAATGGCGCTCGTTGCACCAGTCGACGATATGCTTGACCTGCTCAACGGTGAGCGCCTGGTGCATGACCACCTGGCCATCGTCCTCGACGTAGCCGCCGTTGGCGCCGATCATGCCGTCAAGCTCGGGCAGGTCGCGCTGCTCGATCTCTGCCTTGGAGCAACCGGTGCAGATATACACCTTGTGGCCGTGTGCACGGGCCTCCTCAACGGCGCGCTTTGCGGATTCGGGGCAGACGGCATCGTAGTTGATGAGGGTCCCGTCCACGTCGAGAAACACGATCTTGCTCATGGTCATCCTTTCAGCTGGTTTCAGTTGCCGTTTGTCATGCTAACATGACTTGGTTGATCAACGGGGTTGCGCGACAAGGATTTCAAGGCGGGGGAGGTCAGCATGGCTGGCAATGACAATGGGTGGAACTCCTTCATGCAAAGCAAGCAGGCTCGCATCATCCTCAACGGGTTCTGCGCCGTCATGTGCGCCGTCTATGCGGTTGACGCGGCACGCGAGCTGCTGGGAGGCGGCAACGCCCTGCTCATCGAGCAGGTTGGCCAGACCGCCTATGTGGCCCTGACCGCTATTCGCGGACTTGTGTGTGCCTGGGTGGCATTCGTCTTTGGCCGCATGACGTACAAGACGTTCATGGAGTCTGACGAGGACAACCGCTAACGTCCCAAGGGGGTTTGCCATGGCAAAGCTCTACTTCCGCTACGGCTCGATGGGCAGCTCAAAGACTGCCAATGCGCTGATGGTCGCCTACAACTACCAGGAGAAGGGCCAGAGGGCCCTTCTGGCCAAGCCGGCGCTGGACAACCGTGATGGCGACGGGGTCATGGCGTCGCGCATCGGCCTCTCACGCCCGTGCATCTCAGTCGAGCGCCTCATGCAGATGAGCCAGCAGGAAATCAGCTCCTATGACTGCGTGATCATTGACGAGGCGCAGTTCTGCACCAAGGAACAGGTGGCCTTTCTGACCGACATCGTCGATGTGTACGGCGTCCCCGTCATTGCGTATGGACTGCGTACCGACTTCCAGCGGAACCTCTTCGAGGGATCGCTCTGGCTGCTTGCCTGGGCAGATGTCATAGAGGAGATCAAAACCGTGTGCTGGTGCGGCAAGGCGGCAACGTGCGTCGCGCGCTTTGACGAGAAGGGCGTCATGGTCACCGAGGGAAGCCAGGTGCAGCTGGGCGGAAACGACAGCTACACCAGTGTCTGTCGTGCCCACCACAAGCTTCGTATGATTCACGGGCCAAAGAGCTGAAGCGACTGGTTCGTCGGCCGACTGATATGCGCATAAGTTCCTTCACTTAGATACTATCTTGGTGAAGGTCGACGAGCGTTGTGGGAGTCAAGCGGCATGGCTGACAAAGCGACTCATCAAGGGAAAGGGAAGGGGGCTCTGCAATCCTACCTTTCGCCGATGGCTGCCTGGGCTTTCTCGATCGGAACCAGCATCGGCTGGGGTTCGCTTGTCATCACGGGAAGCACCTATCTTGCAGAGGCCGGACCCATGGGCAGCGTGCTTGGCATGTTGGTCGGCCTTGCGATCATGCTGGTGATCGCCCACAACTATCACTACCTGATGAGCCTGCATGCGGGACCCGGAGGCGTGTACGCCTATGCGCGCGACGTCTTTGGCTTTGACCACGGCGTGCTCGTCGCATGGTTTCTGTGCCTCACCTACGCCGCCATTCTGTGGGCAAACGCCACCTCGCTGCCGCTCTTTGCCCGCTTCTTTGTAGGCGACCTCTTCCGTGTCGGCAAGCTCTACCAGCTGTTTGGCTACGACGTGTACCTGGGCGAGGTGCTGCTTTCGGTTGGTGCCCTCCTGCTTGCCGGCTACTTCTGCCAGTCGAGGAAGAGGGGCCTTTCGTTTGCCATGGTCGTCATGGCGCTCATCTTTTCGGTGGGGATAACGATCTGCTTTGCGGGCAGCCTGTTCGGACGCGACGCTGCGCAGTTTAGCTTTGAACCTGGGTTTGTTCCCGGGTCGGACGCCATCTCCCAGGTGATGCACGTGGCGTGCATGTCGTCGTGGGCCTTCATCGGCTTCGAGAGCATCTCGCACCTGTCGGGCGAGTTCTCCTTTTCCGCCGACCGGTCATTCAGGGTCTTGGTGGTGGCGCTCGTGTCCACCACGGCGCTCTACGTGTTTGTCACGCTCCTTTCCGTCACGGCGTATCCTACGCAGTACGGCAGCTGGTACGAGTACATTCAGGCCCACGGCTCTGCCCAAGGCATCGAGGGCATTCCTGCCTTCTTTGCGGCGCGCTACTACCTTGGTGGGGTCGGTGTCGGCATTCTCATGTTCGCGCTTCTCGCGCTCATACTGTCGAGCCTCGTGGGCAACATGGTTGCGCTGAGCAGATTGCTGTATGCCCTGGCAAAGGACCATGTCGTCTCGTTGGGCCTTGACGAGCTGAATGGGAGGGCGATTCCTGCGAGGGCGATCCAGCTCATCGTTGCCGTTTCGGTCTTTGTCCCCTTGCTGGGCAGGACGGCCATCGGCTGGATCGTTGACGTGACGACCCTTGGCGCGACGTTTGTCTACGGCTTTGTCTCGGTTTGCGCGCTGCGCGAAGGGCGTCTCAGGCGTGATCCGCGCGAAAGCATATCCGGCGCCGTCGGTACCGCGCTCATGGCGCTGATCGGCGCGTACCTCATGCTGCCGAGCCTCCTCTCGGAAGGGAGCATGGCAACGGAGTCGTACTTTCTGTTTACCGTGTGGGCCATTCTGGGCTTCCTCTTCTTCCGCCACCTGCTCTTGCACGACGAGGAGCGCAGGTTTGGAAAGTCCATCATCAGCTGGGTGGTGCTCCTTGCGCTCGTCCTCTTTGCCTCGCTCGCGTGGATGGGACAAACGACGGGTGACGCGACCGGCAAGGCCATGGAGAGCGTGCACGAGTACTTTGGCAACGAGTCTGGCGTCGTGCTGGCCGACGCGGACGAGGAGTACCTGCGCCAGACCATGGAGACGCTCAACAGCTCCATAGCCCGGGGCATCGCGGTGATGGCGGGGTTGTTCACGTTTTCGTTGGGAATCATGCTCAGCAACTTTGCCATCATGCAGCGTCGCGAGGTCGAGGCGCAGCAGATAGCAAACCGCGACCCGCTGACCGGCGTGAAGAGCAAGCATGCCTACGTCACCAGGGAGGCGGAGCTCAACGAGCAGATCTTAGGCGGAGACCTTGGCGACCTGGCCGTCGTGGTGTGCGACGTCAACGACCTCAAGCAGGTGAACGACACGCTGGGCCATAAGGCGGGGGACGACTACATCCGCCAGGCGTGCAGCATGATCTGCCAGCTCTTCAAGCACAGCCCGGTCTTCCGCATCGGTGGCGACGAGTTCGTCGTGCTGCTGCAGGGATCTGACTACGAGCGTCGACAGCAGATAATGGCCGAGCTGCAAGCCCAGTCACAAGCTAACAGGGAGACGGGCAGCCCGGTTGTCGCTGCGGGCATCGCGGAGTACGCAGCTGGCAGCGATGCGCGCCTGTATGAGGTCTTCGAGCGCGCGGATGCGCTCATGTATCAGCGCAAGGAGGAACTCAAGGGTGGCGTATCGAGGCGCTAGGGCGTCCCGTCACTCACCGTCCAGATGAGCCTGGATGCGGTTTACGAGCATGTCGAGCGCCACGAGGTTCTGCCCTCCCGTGGGAATGATGATGTCCGCATAGCGCTTTGAGGGCTCGACGAAGGCCTCGTGCATGGGCTTTACCGTCGTCAGGTACTGGTTGATGACGCTTTCCAGGCTGCGGCCACGCTCCTGCACGTCGCGCAGGATGCGCCGAAGGATGCGGACGTCGGCATCGGCATCGACAAAGACCTTCACGTCCATGAGGTCACGCAGCTCGGGATGCGCAAAGATGACGATGCCCTCCACGATGATGACGCGCGACGGCTTCACCGTGGTGGTGCGGTCGGTGCGGTCGTAGGTCGTGAAGTCATACACCGGGACCTCAACCGACTCGCCGCGGCGCAGGGCGGCCAGGTGCTCGACTAGAAGCTCCGTCTCATAGGCGTCGGGATGGTCGTAGTTGAGCAGCGTCCGTTCCTCGTAGGTCATCTCGTGATGCGCGCGATAGTAGTTGTCATGGGTGATGACGGTGACCTCGTCTCCCAGCCGCTCAGAAATCTGGCCCGTTATGGTGGTCTTTCCGCTGCCGGTTCCTCCCGCGATGCCTATGACCATGATGTCGCCCATAGTTGATGCCCCCTCGCCGCTTGCCAAACGCTGCATCCACCGTCCATTGTGACGCAAGTTGTCGTACCCTTTTCATGACAATGCTGCCCAACGGAGATGAGGGGGAGTCACATGGGTGTCTATCTCGACCGCGCCAAGGAGCTCAGAAAGATTGCGAGCCCCCACTACAACTGCGCCCAAGCCGTTCTCGTGCCCTTTGCCGAGCGCAGCGACATGGGAGGCGAACAGGCCTATGCCGTGGCGCAGGCATTTGGTCGCGGCATGCATTCGGGCGGCGTCTGCGGTGCCTGCGTGGGAGCCCTCATGGCCCTGGGCGTCGAGGGGCTGGCAGACCCCAAGACGACATCCGGCCTCGTGCGCACGATGAAGGAAAACCACGGTGGCGTGATAACGTGCGCCGAGCTGCTGCGCCGCTGCGCCGAGGCGGGCCAGGACCGTCACGTCCATTGTGACGGCATGGTGTTCGAGGGCGTGTCTCTTGTGGAGGAGCTGCTTGGGGTTCAGTGAGACAGGCGCTGCATGTGACCCAATGAAACGATACCCCTCGCAGATAGCATGATTGACCACACCAAAGACGTGCTGATACCTTGTCTTATGACTGACTGTTTTTTCTTGTCGAGAGGTGTGGACCATGGCCGTCTTCGTCACGGGTGACATCCACGGGTGGCTTGACATAGGCAAGCTCACGCCCGATCGGTGGCCGGAGGGGACAAAGCTCAAGCGCAGTGACTTCGTGGTCATCTGCGGGGACTTTGGCCTGGTCTGGAACAACCCGATCACCCTGGAGGAGAAGTTCTTCATCGACTGGCTCGAGAGCCGGCCGTGGACCACGCTCTTTGTTGACGGCAACCACGAGAACTACGACCTGCTCGACAGCTTCCCGACCACCAAGTGGCATGGGGGCAAAGTGGCCCGCCTTCCCGGCGCGCGCCACGTCATCCACCTCCTTCGTGGCCAGGTGTACGAGATGGGCAGCTACGGGCGCTGGTTCTGCATGGGTGGCGCCCCCTCGCATGACATCGCGAGCCGCAGGGCGGGCGAGACGTGGTGGCCGCGCGAAATCCCAAGCCAGGCAGAGCTTGATGAGGGCTGGGAGAACCTCGAGAAGGTCGACTTCAGCGTCGACTACGTGTTCAGCCACGACGTGCCCCGAAAGCTCCGCCGCTTTGCCATGGCGCGCCACTACGACGAGAGCCGCGAGCAGGATGACGCGATCTCCGCCTTCCTGCAGCGGGTCGACGAGAAGCTCGACCGAGATCGCCTCAAGATGTGGTATGCCGGCCACTACCACGACGACATCATGGTCCGCGACCATCATCACTGCGTACTCTACAACCAGATCGTTCCTTTGGGCGAGCTTCCCGACGGTAAGGTGCATCGCCACATGCCCTATTGCCAGGAGTCCTGGATTGGCGTGGGCGAGGCTGGCAGGCTCTACCGCGAGTGGGTCCTTTCGCGGCGCATCGAGGGCTGCACCATCACCTGGAAGGACAACGAGCACATCGGCCTTGCCACGGCCACGATGTTTGGCAAGATCACGTTCTATCCGCAGCCCGATGGCCAGCCCGAGGTCGTCGAGCTGATGATCGTGCGCAAGAACGACGGGGCCCCCATGTTCCACGTGCGCTTCGAGCTCAACGACGAGCTCCGTTCCAAGGAGCTCTTCCTCGAGATGACCGAGGTGTTGGAACGCACCGACAACCGCGGGTCGCTGCACGTGCTGCTGTGCTGTACCGCGGGCATTACCACCACCATGTACGAGCGCAAGCTCAACGCGCTCGCTGAGTCCCTCTCGCTGCACTACGAGTTCACGGCGACGCCGCTCGACTTGGCCATCAAGCGCAGGAACCATTACGACGTGGTCATGGTCGCACCTCAGCTGGGGTACCGGCGCAAAGATGCGCAGGACGCCTATCCCAATGCGCTCGTCATGGAGATCCCGGGCGAGATCTTCTCGCGCTTTGACGTCGAGGCGACCCTGCACCTCCTGCTTGACGCGCTTGGCGAAGGCGTGGAGCAGGCGCCGGCCGGCAAGGAGCTCATGATCCAGCGGCCCATCGACGACACCAAGGACGTCATGGTCGTCTCGGTCACCCACCGAGAGGACACCTCCGTCATCGGCTATCGCGTGTTTGCCAACAAGGGCATTGTCGCCGACGGCACGGTTTACAAGAAGCACGTGAACTTCCGCGACATCGAGGACGTGCTGGCTACCGTCAAGGTGGACGGCGTCAACGTCCGCGAGCTTGACGCGGTGGGCATCGCCATGCCGGGCATCATCAACCGCGAGTCGGTTTCGATGCCGGCGTCAGACATCCGCGACTACGACCTGGGGCGCGAGCTGGAACGCCGCTATGGCATCGAGGTCTACATGGACAACGACGCAAACGCGGCGGCCATGGGTTGCTACATGAGCCAGACGGACTTTGACTCGGTGGTGTTCCACATCCAGCAGACGGGCAAGATCCCGTGCAGCGAGGGCGTCGTGGCCGATGGCCACCTGGTCAAGGGCCGCCTCAACTACGCGGGCGAGCTCGAGCCCGTCGCCTGGCTGATGGGATTCTCGGGCGATCCGTACGAGATGGTCTGGACGTACGAGGGCATGACCGAGCTCGTGGCAAACTACCTGACCGCGAGCATCTGCACGGTCTCGCCCGATGCCATCTATGTGTCGTCACCGCTGGTGCGCGACATGGACGAGCTGCGCGAGTGGATCTGGCGCACCGTGCCGATGGCGTACGTGCCGGAGCTGAGGTGGGTGGGAGACCCACGCGAGTTGATGTATCTGGGCGAGCTGGCGCTCTGCATCGACAAGCTGGTCAATCCACGGCCGCATCGCAAGTGGTAAGGCAAACCGTGTTCGCATGACACAAAGGGCGGGACCCCTTTGTGTGGTCAGATCTCGTAGCACCAGACGGGTTCTGGCTCTCCCACGCGGCGAACGACCACCTCTTGGTCCTTGACGCCCACGCGCGCGTTTTCGGGCACCGACTCGACCACAAAGGCGCTGCCGCCAATGACCGACCCAGAGCCGATGACGGTGTCGCCCCCCAAGACGCTCGCGTTTGAGTAGACCGTGACGTAGTCGCCCAGGGTGGGGTGGCGCTTGACGCCTGAGAGCGCCTGGCCCTTGCGCGTTGAGGTCGCGCCCAGCGTGACGCCCTGGTAGATCTTTCCGTGCGTTCCGATCTCGGTCGTTTCGCCAATGACCACGCCCGTTCCGTGATCGATGAAGAAGTATTCGCCGATCGTGGCGCCCGGATGGATGTCGATGCCCGTGGCGCTGTGCGCCTGCTCGCTCATGAGGCGTGGAATGAGGGGGACGTTGCGCACATACAGCTCGTGCGCAATGCGATGCACCAGGATGGCGTGCATGCCGGGGTAGCACAGGATGACCTCCTCGCGGCTCTGGGCCGCGGGGTCTCCCTCAAATGCCGCCTCGGCATCCTTCAGCAGCAGCTGCTGAAGCCGGGGAAGCTCGTCGCAGAACTCCTCGGCAATGACGGCGGCTCGCTCGCACGCCTCCTCTTCTGCGAGGTTGTGATCGGCGTAGAGGAGGGCTCGACGCACCTGCTCGCCCAAGATGCGCTCGATGCGCATGAGGCGCTCGCCCACCAGTGTGGAGCTGCTCTCGCCTGCAGGGGAGTCATCGTCAAAGTACCCGGGAAACATGAGGGCGCGTATCTCCTCCACCAAGCGGTAGATTGCGCTGCGCCGCGGAAAGATGCTCTTGTGTCTCTCGAAGAAGGCCGCCTCGTCACCATAGCCATTCATGATTGCGTTGATGCGGCGCTCCAGGCTGTGTGCCACCATAGCTGGTCTCCTCTGGCTGACGTTGTCTGAGAGCTGACAGCGTAGCACAGAGGTTAGTCCATCTGCGGCTTTTCACCTAAGCGTTGCCTCTCTTGCAACACATGGCTGCTACGATTGACTAGTGATGTGGGAGGGTGAATGTACATGGGTGAAAAGAAGGCCAACACAACACGCATAGCCCTTGTCGGCAGCATCATTGTTGCAATCATCGTCGTGCTTGGCACCGTTTGGATGGGACAAAGCGCCGCACGGGACACCAAGAAGGCGGCACGTGCGGTCAGCTTGCTGTACCTTGACGAGCTGGCGGGCCGCAGGGAACAGGTCGTCGCTGCCAACCTGCAGGAATACATCAATGACATGTCCGTGGCAATCGGACTCATGTCAGATGAGGACCTGAGCGACTTCGAGCACTTTAGGCAATACCAGGAGCGCCTGAAGACCATCTACCACCTTGACAAGTTTGCCTTTGTCGACGATGAGGGCGTCATCTACACGTCGCAGGGCACGCAGGACGACATCGGCATGTACCGCTTTAACCCAAAGACGATTAGCGGACCGGAGATTTCCATCCTCAACCTCGAGACCCCCGACAAGAAGGTCGTCATTGCCATGCCAGCAGACCTTACGGTCGAGGAGACCCACCTGCTCGCATGCTTCATAGAGATAGACATGAACGAGATGCTCAGGGGCGTTTCGATGGAGTCGCTGGAAAACGAGGCGACCTTCTGCAACATCTACACCAACTCCGGCATCGCGTTGAGCAACACGGTCCTAGGTGGCCTTGCCGTAGAGGACAACCTCCTCTCTGCCATGACGAACGCACAGTTTGACGATGGCTATTCGTACGATACGTTTATCGAGGCGTTCGAAAACGGTCAGCGGGGCGAGGTGTCGTTTACCTATAACGGCATCGAGGAGACACTGAGCTTTGCGCCCATCGAAGGCACCAACTGGCTGCTGACGTACCTCATCCGCGAAAGCGTCATCAGCGAGCGCATCGGCTCGATCTCCGATGACATCATCATACGCAGCGTCATCCAGTCACTTCTGACGATTGCGGCCCTCGTCGCGATGTTTGCCTTCATCATCTCGCAGAGCCGCAAGAACGCCCAGCTGCTTCTTGAACAAGAGACGGCCGCTGCGGAAAACCGAGCGCGAAACCAGGAGCTCGAGCAGAGGCTTGCCCTGCAGGAGCAGCTGCTCGAGCAGGAACGCAGGCGCGAGCAGCAGACCCAGATGATCACGGCGCTCGCCTCGGACTACCGCAGCGTTTACTTCATTGACCTGGATAGCGACAGTGGCGTGTGCTACCAGGCCCGCGCTGGTGCCGAGAAGGGCTTGTCGGCTGGCGAGACCTTCCGCTATCTGAACGCCTTCACCGCATACGCGGACAACTACATCACAGAGCAGTACCACGACGAGTTCATCCGTTTCATCCAACCAGAGGCGGTGAGGGAGGCCCTGGGTGAGAACAGGGTGATCTCGTACCGCTATATGGTGCACCTCGATGGCCGCGACTCCTACGAGATGATCCGCATGTCCGGCGTGAACACGAAGGACAACGAGGACGGCGCCGTTCACGCCGTGGGTGCGGCCCTCATGGACGTGGACGCAGAGACGCGCAAGGCCTTGGCGCAAAACCAGGCGCTGAGCGACGCGCTGAAGGTTGCGGAACGCGCAAGCGAGGCCAAGTCATCGTTCCTCTCGAGCATGAGCCACGAGATCCGCACCCCCATGAACGCCATCATCGGCCTTGACAACATAGCCCTCAATGACCCCGAAACACCCGAGCGTACGCGGGATTACCTGCGAAAGATTGGCTCCTCGGCAGAGCATCTCCTCACGCTCATCAATGACATCTTGGACATGTCGCGCATCGAAAGCGGCCGCATGGTCCTCAAGAACGAGGAGTTCTCGTTTGCCCGGCTGCTCGAGGCGATCAACACCCTGTTCAGCGGCCAGTGCGAGGAGCGCGGACTCGACTATCAGTGCCACATCAACGGCGAGGTCGACAACAACTACATCGGCGACAACATGAAGCTCAGGCAGGTGCTCATCAACATCTTGGGCAATGCCGTCAAGTTCACGCCAAGAGGTGGCAGCGTACAGATGGACGTCGAGCGTACGGCGCACTTTGAGGGCCAGTCGACGTTGCGTTTTACCATCTCGGACACCGGCATAGGCATGAGCGAGGAGTTCCTTCCGCACATCTTTGACACCTTTGCGCAGGAGGATGCGTCGGCGACCAACAAGTACGGCAGCTCGGGTCTGGGCTTGGCAATCACCAAGAACCTTGTCGAGATGATGAACGGCGACATCGAGGTACGGAGCGTGAAGGGGGAGGGCTCGACCTTCACGGTCACCGTGACGCTGGCGGACTCACCCCACGCTGGAGAGGGAGATGCGCTCGCCGACATCCATCCGCAGGACATGCGCGTGCTCGTCGTTGACGACGATCCCGTTGCGTGCGAGCATGCAAAGCTCGTGCTCGAGGGAGCGGGCATCGCTGCCGATACGGTCCAAAGTGGTGCCGAGGCTGTCGAGATGGTTCGGTTGCGGCACGCCCGCCGAAATCCCTACAACCTCATCCTCGTTGACTGGCAGATGCCCGAAATGGACGGCGTGGAGACCACCCGCCAGATTCGTGCCATCATTGGCAACGAGTCGGCCATCGTCATCTTGACGGCCTACCAATGGGACGAGGTCCTTGAGGAGGCTACGCAGGCAGGCGTGGACAGCTTCATTCCCAAGCCGCTCTTTGTGGAAACGGTTATCGAGGAGTTCAGGTCTGCGATGAAGCGCAAGGGCGTTCTTGTGGGCGAAAGCGCCCACAAGGCAGACCTGAAGGGCAGAAGGATACTGCTTGCAGAAGACATGCAGGTCAACGCCGAAATCATGATGATGATACTCAAGATGCGCGAGATGGAGGTCGACCTCGCGGAGAACGGCAGGATTGCCGTCGACAGCTTTGGCAGCCACGAGCCGGGCTACTATGACGCCATCCTCATGGACATGAGGATGCCCGAGATGGATGGCCTTGAGGCGACGAGGACCATCCGCGCCATGGATCGTCCTGACGCGTGCGAGATCCCGATCATCGCGCTTACCGCTAACGCCTTTGACGAGGACGTGCAGCGGAGCCTGCAGGCCGGCCTGAACGCGCACCTCACCAAGCCCGTGCAGCCGGAGTCGCTCTTTGAGACCCTCGAGAGCCTGATCAAGGACTAGCCTTTGCCGTCTGCGGCGGCGAGAAAGCGCTCGCCGCACAAAGGGGTGGGACCCCTAAGTGCTGTACAGCACTTAGGGGTCCCACCCCTTTGTGCGGCGATCCGATGACGGACGCACATTAATCGGAGATTGCCAGGGCGTGTGCTACTGGGTCAGCTCAAGGTAGAGGTCGCGGTACTTCCATGCAGAGCTCTTCCACGAGACGTCCTTCTCCATGTCGCGGACGACCATGCGGTCCCAGTCCTCGCGATCCTCAAAGTAGAGGGTCTTTGCGCGGTTGATGGCGTCAAGCAGCAGGCCTGCGTCATAGCGGTCGAAGGTGTAGCCGTTGCCGGTGTTGTCAAACATGTTGTACGGCTGGACGGTGTCCTTGAGGCCGCCGGTCTCGCGCACGATGGGGACGGTGCCGTAGCGCATGGCGATGAGCTGCGTGAGGCCGCAGGGCTCAAACTGCGAGGGAACGAGGAACGCGTCGCAGGAGGCGTAGATCTTGTGCGAGAGTGCCTCGTCGTAGGCGATATAGGAGCAGACCTGGCCCTTGTACTCGTTCTCGTAGTAGCGGAACGAGTCCTCGTACATCGCGTCGCCCGTTCCCAGGACGACGAGCTGCGTGTTGCCGTCGATGAGCTGGGGAACGATGGCGTTCACGAGGTCGAGGCCCTTCTGGTTGGTGAGGCGCGACACGAGGCCAATGACGAACTTGCCCTCGTCTTCCTGAAGCCCGAGCTCGCGCTGGAGCGCGACCTTGTTGGCCTTCTTCTGCGCGATGACGTCCTCGGTGCTGTAGGGAGCCTCAAGAAGCTTGTCCGTTGCGGGGTTCCAGATGTCGATGTCGATGCCGTTGACGATGCCACGCAGCTTGCCGGAGTGGAAGCGCAGGTGGGCGTCGAGGCCGTCACCGTACTCGGGGGTCTGGATCTCGCCGGCGTAGGTCTCGCTGACGGTGGTGATCAGGTCGGAGTAGGCAAGGCCGCCCTTGAGCATGTTGGCCTCGGTCCAGTCCTCCTGGAGGGCTCCCATGTTGAAGGCCTCGTCGGGCAGACCCGACCAGTACTTGATGGTGGGGATGTTGTACTTGCCCTGGAAGCGCAGGTTGTGGATGGTGGTGAGCACCTTGGAGTGCGAAAGCGGCGTGTTGGCAAACATCGTGCGCAGGTAGATGGGGACGAGGCCAGCCTGCCAGTCGTGGCAGTGGATGACGTCGGGGACCCATTCCATGTAGTTGAGCGCCGCGAGGGCTGCCTTGCTGAAGAAGCAGAACACCGGGATGTCGTCCACGAGGTTGGTGTAGGGGTTGCCGCGCGTGAAGAACTCCTCGTTGTCGATGAAGTCATACACGACGCCATCCCAGACGTACTCCATGATGCCCACGTAGTAGCGGCGGCCGTCAGCGCAGAGGTCCATGTCGAAGGCGCCGCGATAGACCATCTTCTCCTTGTATTCGGGCTTGATGATGCCGTAGTTGGGGAGGATGACCTTTACGTCGCAGTTGAGGTCGACAAGCGCCTTGGGCAGGGCGTACATAACGTCACCCAGGCCGCCAGTCTTGACGAAGGGGAAGCACTCGGAGCCGATGAACGCGACGCTGCGGCGCGGCTGCGGGAGCTCGGGCTCGGGTGCAGGCTCCGGCTCGGGCTCGGGCTCCGGCTCGGGCTCGGGCTCCGGCTCGGACTCGGGCTCCGGCTCGGGCTCGGGCTCCGGTGCGGGCTCGGGCTCCGGTGCGGGCTCGGGCT
>Ga0256405_10004306_pt1 | contig 27017 bp, 23 predicted proteins | sample RumenRJG_02DNA_FD_189096 | JGI IMG/M metagenome (GOLD analysis project Ga0256405, IMG submission 189096) | Bovine rumen microbial communities from Lethbridge, Alberta, Canada - RJG_02 | ecosystem: Host-associated > Mammals > Digestive system > Stomach > Rumen | place: Canada: Alberta... | reverse complement strand
TTTTATCTTCAAAATTTTCTAAATTAAAAAATGTCATGATGAACTTACTAAAATTAAATAATTAGAATGCTGCGACTCATTAAACTAAATTAGATCACCTAAATCCCCTAATTTAATGTAGAGTATCACTCAAATTCTATCTAGGTGATTTTCTCTTCTCCCTTATTTAATCTACTTTTCATGAATTTTGTTACCCAAGGATCACTTTTACTTTATATACTCTACTATAATTATATATAGAGTATATAAAGTAAATTATTGAAGGCTCGTTATGCTGTACGTTGATCATGAAGTAGAATTACCTAAGGAATTATCTTATTTCGTTAAGAAGATCCATGGGGTGCAATATCTCTACCATTACACTGAATTTAAACGTGTTAATGGAAAGTTTCACCATAAAGAGGTTGCTATTGGCAAAGCTATCGTAGATGACTCTACAGGTGAGCCTATTGCACTAATGCCTAATGACAAGTACTTTGAATTGATGAAAACACCTGCACCAATAAACGCTGCTGTTAAAAAGAGAGGTAGAGCTCCTTTGAAAGAGAGTAAAGAGCTTTCTTATAATGAGTTAGCTGATGGCTCTGTATTAGGCTTTGGTTATGGTATTGCCTGCTTAAAAATAGCAAAAGACATTGGTTTGTACCAAATCCTTGTAGATACCTTTGGAGATGAAGTTACCATAAAGCTTCTATCTATTGCTGCTTACTATGCAAAAGATGGTGGTGGTCTTACTGGTATTGAGTACTTTACTACTCGTCAGATGTGTTTTACTAATACCATTATCAATGATTCTCAAGCTTGTGCCTTATTCTCTAGCATTAAAGAGAATGATACTGATGAATTCTTTAGAAAGTGGATTAAACTAACCACTGAGTCTCATTTAGCTTGTTATGACGTAACCTCAATATCCTCCTATGCTACAGGTTTATCTGAGGTATCTAAAGGCTACAATCGAGATAGGGAGAATTTAGATCAGGTAAACTTCGGTTTATTTGCCACCTTAGATACAGGTATTCCTATCTACTACAACATCTATAATGGTTGTATCAATGATTTCTCAAATCTACCATACGTACTAGCCAATGCTCGTAACTTAGGATTAAGTCAGCAATTAGTGCTAGTAACAGATGGTGGTTTTGCTACTGTGAACACAGTGCACAACTTACAAGAGCATAGCCAACCATTCCTAATGGGAGCACCTATTGCCCACTGCAAAGGTATTACTAAAGAAGTTATCAAGTGGCGTAATGAAAACGAATCAAATATTAGCGACTTTGTAAATGAATTTGATTCACCATTAGAAGCAAGAGTCGTACCTTATACTCTTGGTGATGTTCAAGGCTCTCTTATCATGTATCTAGATCCTGCTAAAGAAGCTTTACAAAAAGAAACTTTAAAAAAGAAAATCCTAAATGCCCAATATGATGTTGAAAACAGCCAAGAGTACTCAGATGCTTTAGCCCGTAAAGTAAAAGGCTTCTATACAGTTACCCAAAATGACGATAACTCTTTTACTTATACCCGCAATGATGAAGCTATTAGGACTGACTTAATGTTATGTGGCTGCATGGCTCTGTTCACCACTTATCCTAACTTTACAGCAAGTACTGCTCTTAGAACCTATAACAATAAGGATGTAGTTGAAAAGTGCTTTGCTGAACTTAAAAACGATATTCTAGGTGAGAGGTTGTACGTTCACAGTGATGAGGCTTTGACAGGAAAGATGTTTGTTACCTTTCTATCTCTAATTCTGCACAAATCCTTACAGAATAAGCTAAGACCTTGGATTAGAAAAAATCGCTCATCATTAGATGTCGCTTTTTCAATTCTGAGCGATATTGAATGCAAGAAATGCGGCAATCAGTGGTTGCTAACTAAAGTATTTACCAGTCATCAGAAGGAGCTAATTAAGCTCCTTCAATTACCAGTCAACTTCCTAGATCATAAATAACTAGTTGGTCTTACGCCACCCATTTATGATCTATCCCCGTGTATACTCTACATTATGCATGGGGATTTAGGTAATATATGATATTCCTACTATGGAAATACTCTTTAAAAATTTATGCATAAGAAAGTTGAGATCCTACACAGCATTGCTTAGTGGTAAGATTTTCCATTACAAAGATAGCGATAATTTAACGTGTGATGCAGTACTTTGCTTAAATAACGGTCAATATGGTTTGATTGAAATTAAGTTAGGTGGAGATAAAAGCATCGAAGAAGGAGCAAAGGCTTTAAACAAACTTGAGCAGAAACTAGATTTAACTAAGATGAAAAAGCCTGCCTTTAAAATGGTATTAGCAGGTATTACACCGTATGCTTACAGAAGATTAGATGGTGTATATGTGGTACCGATAAGTACTTTGTGTCCTTAAAAGATTAAGCTTTATAGTTAAATAGACTCTCCTAAAAAACATAGGAGAGTCTTTTAAGACTTGACTTAATAGCGTCTTGTTAAATGTTTGAAAAGATAATGAGCAAGTGGTTTTGCACTTGTCTTAGTAATAGCAAAGCCTGCCTTTTGAGCAGTTCTTAAAGCTTTGATATTATCAAAATCAGCTAAAGTTGAGATACCATCAAGATAGCCCTCATCATAGCATTGTGAGGAGTATTGTCTTAACTTAACACCAATACCTTTGTCTTGATATTTATGTCTTACACCCACATATATCTCGTGGATCACTTTTAAATCTTTTTCAACAGGTTGAAACATGAATAAGTCGTAAGCAATTAGATTGTCATTCTCATCAACCACAACACTTACAAGCTCTCTCATTCTAAAGCGATATAACCACACTAAAAACGGATATAAAGGCTGTCTAAATAACTCTAAATGTAAGTTTTGAATAGCCTTTAAATATTTAATCTCACCTCGTTTGAAGGTTAAGCCATTCTCTGTATAAGAGTAATCATTGCGAATGTCCTTTGATCTTTTAACGTTGTATCTGAACACTTTAAACTTGTCATAACGCTCTGAAAGATTGTGCATAAATTGCATGATCTACTCCTTTTGCTACCTATTGATGCAGAATATGGTTTACACTTGCATTTAACTTACATACCTTTATTATAGTGTAAGTTATCCTTTTTTGTTATGAGGCTATTTATGAAGTTTATTAAAGGCGCTCTTATCGCTCTATCAATTTTAGGTACTATGTCACAGGCAAATGCTGATGAGGATAAGATCCTTCGTGTAGCAACTGAGCCTTCTTTTGCTCCTTTTGAGTTTATGGATCAACAAACCTCAAATCTAGTAGGCTTTGATGTAGATATTATCAACGCTATAGCAGAGGTTATTGGCTATAAGACCAATATTGCAAGCATGCCTTTTGATGGTCAAATCCCAGCTGTAATTACCCATCAAATCGATGTAGCTATCTCAGGCTTTACCATCACTCCTGAAAGAGCAAAAATCGTAAACTTTACAGAGCCTTATTATGATGCAGGTTTAGGTGCCCTAATCGACAATAAGTACAAAGACCAAATTAAGTCTTTAGCTGATCTTGAAGGTCAGACTATCTGCGCTCAAATCGGTACTTCAGGTGCTATGTTTGCTCAAAAGATTAAAGGCGCTCAAGTTACTCAATTTAACACTGCAGCAGAATCTTTCATGGAATTAAATAAAGGTTCTTGCGCAGCTGCTGTAAACGATAAGCCTGTTTTAGAGTACTACTTAGCTACTACTAAGAATCCTAACCTATCTTTACTATCAGACCGTTTTACCTTCGAGCAATACGGTATCGTAACTGCTAAAGATAATGAGGAATTAACAGAGAAAATTTCTGAAGGCTTAAAGACCATTAAAGCTAATGGTACTTACGATAAGATTTACCAAAAGTGGTTTGGTAAACAAGAATAGTTTTACAAAACTTATTTACGAGAACGCCTACTTTAAAGTAGGCGTTTTTGTTTTACTTAAAGAAATTTCTCATTTCAACAATTGGCTTGTGACCACGAGACTCTAAGAAATCTAACACTTTTGAAGGAGAGGTGTTAATAATCTTATCATCACTAATATCCGCTTGCTTTAAGATCTCAAGCACTGACTCAAAATTACCAATGTAATAGCAAATGTGAGCATCAGAGCCTAAAGAAATAGTGTTACCAATCTTTTTGGCAAGTTTTGCAATTTCAATGCAATTGTCATGAGAGCCAAAACGAGTGTTAATATCTGAGGAGGAATTGATTTCAATCGCTACATTGTTCTCTTTAGCACAAACTAAAACTTCCTCATAATCACTTGGGTATCTAGCAGAGCCTGGATGTGAAATCACATCTACTAAACCACTTTGAATAACCTTTTTATAAAGTCTTGTATGCTCTTCAACTGTGGTTGGAATATAGTTTGGGTGGAAACCTGCTAGTACGATATCTAAGTTTTTAACCTGCTCGTTTGTAATATCAATACTACCGTCGCTTACGATATTTGCCTCAGCACCACGTAATACCGCTACTCCTTCACAAATACGAGGTACCACTTTTAAATTGTTAAAGTGCCAAGGATGAGGACCGTCTGAAACCTCTGGGCCATGATCGGTGGTGGCAAACATCTTAAGACCAACATTTTTAGCTTCATGCACACATTCAACTAAAGTACTGTAAGCATGATCACTTGCAATAGTATGGGTATGTAAATCAATAGGATATTTCATAAAAGCCTCTAATCAATAACTGCAACCCAGTGCTCTGTTTTATAAGCTTCAAAACAAAGTCTTATCTGGTCAATAGTAGTTGTGCCAGTTCTTAAACTCTCAACTGGTATTTTATCAAAATCAAAAAATTCTCTTTTTAAAGTCTCACTGTTAGGGGTAAATTCGCCAGGACCTTCCTTGCAGATACTAAAGGCTGCAAGAATATGATAAGGCTGAGAGGAGGTATTCCATTTACTCTTATCTAATAGTCCTACAAATTTTACGACATTAACAAGCATACCTGCTTCTTCACGGACTTCTTTAATAGTGTTTGAGCGAATAGACTCAGCTTCATCACACCAGCCACCAGGTAGTGACCATTTACCGTTTACAGCCTCTTGTACTAACAGGATCTGGCCTTTGTCATTAAACACTGCTGCGCGAGTATCAAGTTTTGGGGTGATATAACCTTTCTCAGTACAGATAGCATCCTTTACCTTTTGTGATGGGATCTCTGTCATGGTAGCTACCATGTCTGCAGCAATGTCACGCAATCTTTTAAAACGCTCAATATCAAACTTGTTCTCACAATAAGCAAGACCAATTTGTCCTATAGCTTGGATTTCTTTAGCGTACTTATACCATTGATACTCTAATACTCCTTCAGTGAAGACTGCACTGTAGATATCATATGGATTTAAAAAGTAGTGAGTACAAACAATAGATTGTTGAAGTCTTGTGCCCCACACGGCTAAACCAAAGTCCACGCCACAAGCTTTAGCACATTCAAAATCAGACATAGTATCGCCAATAAAGAGGATCTCCTCTCTTTTAGCGCCTGTAAGCTCCATATATTTTAATATAGAGTCAGGATAAGGCTTTGCCCTTTCTACATCTGAGGCACTTATTGCATAGCTAAAATAAGGCGCAAGCTCTGTAGGTAGTGGATTAGACACTTTTGCTAAAGTAGGATCTTTTGAGCGCGCTCTTGAGGTAATAATGCCAAGCTTTAAGCCTCTTGAGTGTAATAATTTGATAATGCCTTCTACACCATCAAACATAGTGATGCGGTCTAGATACTTTTTGACGTTCTCTGCCCACTCACTTGATAAAGCATTAAAATCGTCTTGATGAATATTAAGCTCACGGTTAGTGTCACGAGCTGACGATCCCATAAAACGAGTTAAAGACTCAAAGGTTTCTTTAGTATTAGGATCATGAGCCTTTACTACATCAAAAAGTGCCATAGTATAGGCATATTCAGTGTTGTAGATGGTGCCATCTAAGTCAAATAGGATGTGCTGATAATTCTTTTTCATGTTTTAAGCGTGCTCTACTTTGATAACTTGTAAAGTGTTTTCTTTTACTACAAAAGATATCACCATTTCATAAAGACGGGCTTGATAAATTTTAGTGTCTTGCTCTTTTTCTTTATAGGCAGGACGAGGATCTTGACGTAAAGATTGCTCAATAGCTAAAAACTCATTTTCCCCAAGTTTTAAAAGTTGAGCTTTAGTATCGTCTTTGTATTCTACCAAAAGCATTTTAGGAGGCTCTTTAGCAAAACCGCCAACCGCATCTTTAACACTGTCTACAAAAGGTATATAAGGCTTTACATCCACAATAGGTGTACCATCTACTAAGTCAGCACCTATAACCTCTAAACTTACTTTGCCCTTTTGTTTAATAATTCTGTTTAGCTTTACAATTGATAAACCAATTCTATTTGGTCTAAATGGAGAGCGCGTTGCAAAGACTCCTACCGATTGATTACCACCTAGTCTTGGAGGTCTTACCTTAGGTCTAAAGCTTTGATATTCAACTTTATCAAAGATAAACAGTACATGAAGGTGAGAAAAGCCTTCTAAGCCTATAAAAGCTAATTCGTCATTAAAGGGTGGGTAAAACTCTATGGTAGATATAGCATTAGGTGCCAAGCCTGGTTGTCTTGGCACTGCAAATTTCTCTTTGTAAGGAGATTTAATATAGCCTATTGGCTCAATTTGAAAAGACTTACTTAAGTTTTGATTCATCAATTATGAAAGCATCAGCATAACAAGTTACAGACACTTGGCAGGCAGGTGTGTTTTCAAGACGTACACACTTACCAAACTTAATGGCATTAGCACCTAAATCTACAGCCTTTTTACGAGCTTCAGTTCTAGCATCTGCTTCATTAGCTTGTGCATCAGTATCTTTAATTTTGCAAGATAAGCCACTTACGATACCTAAAGATTTATTTGGTACAGTAGCTAAATCATCTTCATCAACTTCTGTTACATAAGATGGCTTAAAGTATTCTTTGAAATTTTGAGGATCAAGATTAGTTTTAAACTCGAAACTTGAGCAAGAGGTTAAAACTATTGATGCTAATAATACAGTTAAATATTTCATTTTTTAAATCCAAAAAGGCAGGGTAACCTGCCTTTTATGTTCTTACTTAGAGCTAAAGTGCTCAATTGCTTTTTGGATACGGTCAAAGGTTCTTTGTTGACCTACTAGCATCATAGTATCGCCAATACCAGGTGACATAGCACTACCAGTAATAGCAATACGTAGTGGCTGACCTACTTTACCCATGCCTACTTCTTTAGCTTTAGCTACATTCTCTAAAGCTTCATCAATAGACTTAGCATCCCATGAGCTTAATGCCTTTAGAGCCTCTAGTGAAGCTTGTAAAATCTCTACAGAGCCTTCTTTAATCCACTTTTTAACACCAGCTTGGTCATACTCTGTAATATTCTGATAATAGCAAGCTGCCTTTTGAGCCATTTCCTTTAAGGTATGAGTTCTCTCGCAGTAATTGCGTACTACATCTTCAGCCTTAGGACCTTTTGACAAATCGGTAATACCAATCTTGTTTAGATGCCACTCTAACTCTTTAGCAACTTCAGATGCTGGAAGAGTCTTCATGTAGTGAGCATTTAACCAATCTAATTTCTTGGTGTTAAAGCCTGAAGCAGACTTGGTGATAGCATCTAAAGTAAAGAGCTTAATCATCTCGTCTCTTGTAAAGATTTCTTGATCACCATGAGACCAACCTAGACGTACTAAGTAGTTTACTAAAGCCTCTGGTAAATAACCGTCTTCACGGTATTGCATTACAGATACAGCACCATGACGCTTTGATAACTTAGCTCCGTCGTCACCTAAAATCATAGCTAAGTGACAGAATACAGGTACAGGTGCACCTAAAGCTTTGTATAGGTTAATTTGTCTTGGAGTATTGTTAACATGATCATCACCACGGATAACGTGAGTAATGCCCATATCCCAATCGTCTACAACTACGCAGAAGTTGTAGGTTGGAGTACCATCAGAACGCTGAATAATAAAGTCGTCTAATTCGCTGTTCTTAAACTCAATATGACCTTTTACCATATCGTCAAAAGCTACCACACCGTCATCTGGGTTGCGGAAACGAATTACATATGGCTCATCAGGTGAGTGCTCTGTGTGATCCTCACGGCAGTGACCGTCATAACGAGGCTTTAGACCAGCCTTCATTTGCTCGTCACGCATCTTCTCTAATCTTTCTTTAGAGCAGTAGCACTTGTAAGCTTTGCCTTCAGCTAAAAGCTTATTGATAACTTCAGTATATCTATCAAAACGCTTAGTTTGATAATAAGGACCTTCATCCCACTTTAAATCAATCCACTTCATTGAATCGATAATGGCGTCAATAGCCTCTTGAGTGGAACGTTCTCTATCAGTGTCCTCAATACGTAAAACAAATTGACCATTGCAATGTCTTGCATATAGCCAGGAGAATAATGCTGTACGTGCACCGCCTACGTGTAAAAAGCCGGTAGGTGAAGGGGCAAATCTTGTTTTAACTGTCATGATATACCTAAAGAGTTTTGACAAATGATGTTAATCTTGCTTAAAACTAAGCAACATACCAAAAAAAAAGTTGCCTTATTTTACCACTGAAAGCACATTTTTACATCTTAGAATTTAGACTTTACTAAGATTAAATTTGAGGCAACATAGCATTTATTTTTTATCATTCTTTGTATAATGAATAAGTATCCATAGCTACTTTAAGGTGACAGCTTTGAACAATAATCATCTGAATCTAATTTTAGAGGGCACCGTTGCTAATAAGGGTATTGCCTTTGGTAAGATTGCCTTTATTAAGCGCACGAATGCTGGTTTACAAAAAGAGTATGTAGAAGATACTCAAAAAGAGTGTGACCGCTTTGAAAAAGCAAGATTACACGCTATCTCTCAATTAGCCACTCTTTATGAAGCATCTATTGAGAAATTAGGTGAACAAAATGCGGTAGTGTTCCAAATTCACCAAATGATGCTCGATGATCCTGACTATGTCTCCTCTATCAATAAGTTAATTACAGATGAGCACGCTAACGCTGAATATGCCGTCACAGTTGTAGCCCATAAATTTGAAAAGCAATTTCTGCAAATGGATAACGATTACATGAAGGGGCGCGCTGCCGATGTAATCGATATTTCAAGACGTGTTAAAGAAATTCTCATGATGCACGCAGGTAAGTTACAACACCACGGCATCGATTATAAAAATGATGGACCTGTCATTATTGCAGCTGACGATTTAGTCCCATCAGAAACAGTTCAGCTTGATCAAACCTCTGTAACCGCTATTGTCACTACTGAAGGTTCTGACAGATCACATACAGCTATCTTTGCAAGAACCATGGGCTTACCTACTATAGTAGCGGTAGGTAAAAACTTTACTTCAAAATATGAAGGTCTTTTTGCCATCGTCGATGGTAACTCAGGCAAAATCTATATCGATCCTGATGAAAGTACCATTACTCGCTTTAAAGAGATCAAGAAAACTGACGATTCTCAAAAATCTCACCTAGAAGAGTTCCGTGGCAAAATCACAGTTACAAGATCAGGTCGTAAGATAAATCTTTACGCAAACTCAGGATCTTTAGCTGATATTGATCTTATCAAAGCCTCTGATGCTGAAGGTATTGGACTTTTTAGAAGTGAATATATCTTTATGCAAGCTCATGATTATCCAACTGAGGATTATCAATTAGACATTTATAAAAATGTGCTTGAGCAAATGGAAGGTAAAAAAGTAATTATCCGCACCCTTGATATTGGTGCTGATAAAACCACTGAATACTTTATGCTAAAACCTGAAGATAACCCTGCTATGGGTGTACGTGCTATTAGATTATGTCTTCAGAATAAAGCTATCTTTAAAACTCAGTTACGTGCACTTTACAGAGCCTCCGTCTATGGCAACTTGTCTATCATGGTGCCACTTATCACCTCTGTAGAAGAAGTTTTAGAAACTAAAAAAATCATTCAAGAGGTTAAAACTGAGCTTAAACAGCAAAATCTTGCGTTTAATGACAATGTAGAATTTGGCATCATGATTGAAACTCCTGCAGCAGCTTTAATCTCTGATGAATTAGCTAAAGTTGTGGATTTCTTTAGTATCGGTACTAATGATTTAACTCAATTTACCTTAGCTGCCGATAGACAAAACGCAGATTTAACCAAATACTTAAACCCATACCACCATGCAGTGGTTAGGTTGATTGAAATGACCATTCAAAATGCCCATGCTTGTGGCATTTGGGTGGGCATTTGCGGAGAGCTTGCCTCCGATGAAAAATTCTTAGGTAAACTAATTCAACTGCAAGTAGATGAAATGAGCGTAGTACCATCAAGCGTACTGACATTAAGAGCAAAGATTGCATCATTAGGTTAAGGAGAAATGTAATGCCACAATGTATTGTTATTGCAGATGAAATTACAGGCGGTAGCGCTGTAGGCTCTATGCTTGAGAAAAACGGTAACTCCGTTTGCTCTTTGATGAGTGCTCGTGGACTTAAAGATCCTGAAACTGCTAAATACGATTGCTTAGTCTACTCTACTAATTCCCGTAATCTTACAGCTCTTCAAAGTTATCAGTTAGTGTTCTCCTCAGCTAAATTACTAAAATCTGATGAAGTTAAACTCTATGCAAAAAGAATCGATCCTGCTATGAGAGGTAACACTTGTGCTGAAACTCAAGCACTTTTAGATGCTTTAGGCGATAAAGATAGAGTTGCCATTGTAGTACCAGCATTCCCTGCCTTGAGAAGAACCAACGTAGGTGGTTATATTCTTGTAGATGGTAAACCACTACAAAAATCTTTAGCAGGACTTGAAGATTTGTATCCTGCTGAATCTGGTCGTGTTGCAGATTTATTTACAGAAAAATTCCAATATAAAGCTGAAGCTCTACATTTAAAAGAATACTTAAAAGGCACAGAGAATCTTGCTAATACCATTAAAAAATTAGCAGATGAAGGTACTAGAGCCATTGTGCTTGATTGCACCTCACAAGAGGATATCAACTTAATTGCAGATGCTGTAGTAATGTCTAAGATTAAGTTTTTAGCGGTTGATCCTGGTCCTTTTACAGCAACATTAGCTCGTAAAGTAATGCGTACTAAGTCTGTAGCAACTGCAGCATCTGGTGCAAAAATCTTTGGTATTGTAGGTGGTATTAACCCACTTATTTCTGCTCAAGTTGAAATGCTTCGCCTTGAAGAAAAGGTAAACATTGTAACCGTGCATAACCTTGAGTTACTTGAAGATCAGCAACACCGTTTAGCTGAAATTAACCGTGTAGTAGATGAGATTACAACCAAGTTTAATGCCTACACCATAGCCTTTGCAGTCTCTGACAATATGGAGATTAACAATCAGTTAACTCAAGAGTATCAAGAAATGCTTATGAAGACTAATCGTACTCAAACTGAGGCTTTAGATATTATCTCCACAGCTTACGGTCAGATTGTACAAAAGGTGCTATCTCGTCGTCCTGATGTACAGGCTTTATATACTAAAGGTGCTGAATATACTGTGGCTACCTGCCGTGAACTAAAGTCCATGGGACTTAAGATTTTAGGTCAAGTATTACCACTTACCTGCTATGGTGAACTTATTGATGGTGACTACCAAGGCTTAAAGTGTGTAACCTCAGCCTCCTCTGCCACCGATACTAATACCATCACTGATAGTATTCAGTACATAAAAAGAAAACTAGCAATTTAATTTTAAATTGTTGTATTATTACACGGTCATTTCAAGGCCGTGTTTGCAAGTGTAGTTTAATGGTAGAACTGTAGCTTCCCAAGCTCCTGGCGCGGGTTCGATTCCCGTCACTTGCTCCACTTTAGTCTTTTTCAGACTAGCTTTAATACTCTTGTTATTTTCAAATTCTTAAAACCTCCAAACCAAGTCCGATAGGCACCTCTAGATAAATAGCATATAAATGCGATTTTAGTTATTTTGTAAAAAATAGCCTTTAAAAAAGTTAAAAAAAATATTGACGTTAAATTTATTAGTTATATAATGTAACGGCTTTTAACGACAAGCGTTGTCTTAAAAGTACTCATCAAGCGGGGGTATAGCTCAGCTGGGAGAGCATCTGCTTTGCAAGCAGAGGGTCAACGGTTCGATCCCGTTTACCTCCACCATCTTGATGAAAAGCCCAATGTGGGGGTATAGCTCAGCTGGGAGAGCATCTGCTTTGCAAGCAGAGGGTCAACGGTTCGATCCCGTTTACCTCCACCATCTAACGATGTAAAAGTTCCCTTGTGGGGGTATAGCTCAGCTGGGAGAGCATCTGCTTTGCAAGCAGAGGGTCAACGGTTCGATCCCGTTTACCTCCACCATCAATCTAATATCTTTGGGGTTATAGCTCAGTTGGGAGAGCGCTTGCATGGCATGCAAGAGGTCATCGGTTCGATCCCGATTAGCTCCACCAAATTTCCTTTCATTTCTCAACAAACAAAATTAAGTTATTTGACCAATATAGTCGGTTTTTCTGTACCCCTTTAACTTTACTATTGTTATAATTTAGTAAATTATTGTATTTTGGGGATATCCATGAATTTCAAAGTTTCACTAGTTTCTTTAGCTTTGTTATCTAGCTTATCACTATCTACTTATGCTGAAGATCTATTAGACATCTATAAAGAAGCTCTACAAAGAGATACTCAAGTTTCTCAAGCTAAAGCTGAGGCACAAGCAGCTCACGCTGGCTTATCAGAGGCAACTGCTGCCCTATTACCACAAATTGATGTTGTAGGAAATCTTACTAAAACTAGAACTAACGTAATCGACGCTTACAATGCTCGTGGTAGCAACAAGCAAGCTACAGGTGCTATCAACCTATCTCAGACTTTATGGAGACATTCAAGCTGGGCTAACCGTTCAATTGCTGAAAAAACAGCAACCTTAAAAGATCTAGCTTATGCTGATGCACAACAGAATCTAATTGTTAGAGTAAGTAACGCTTACTTTAACGTGTTAAATGCTGCTGATACTTTAAAGTTCCAAAAAGCTAACAATGCTGCTTTAAAAAGACAATTGTCAGAGGCTAATCGTCGTTTCAATGTAGGCTTGATTGCTCAAACTGATAAACTTGAAGCACAAGCAGCTTACGACTTATCAAATGCAGCGGTGATTGCAGCAGAAAATGAACTTATCAATTCAAAGAGTGAAATTCGTATGCTTATTGGTCGTGAAATCGACGTTAATAAGCTTGCAAAGATTGATGAGAGTAAGTTTGCAGCAGCTTCTGTAAGCAATGATCTTATCAAGATCACCAAAAAGGCTGAGGAGAACAACTTAGCTTTACAACAAGCTGTAATTAGCCGTGATATTGCAAAAGACAACATTACCCTTGCAAGATCGGGTCACGAGCCTACTTTAGACTTTAATGCAAGAGCACAAACTGGCTATACTGAGTATGACACTCAAGTAGCACAAGCTGGCTTTGTAGATAACAACTCCTGGGCACATTCAGTTGGTTTAACCTTAAATATTCCTATCTTCCACGGTGGCGCAACCTCTGCTGCTGTAGATAAGGCTCAAGCTAACTACATCTACGCTCAAGAAGGCTTAGAGAAAGCTCACAGAACTTTACTTACTAACGTAAGCAACAGTTACAACAACGTAAATGCAGCTATTAGCTCAGTTACTGCATACAATAACTATAAAGTATCTGCAGACTCTGCTCTATCTGCAACTAAGGCTGGTTATGAGGTTGGTACTCGTACTATGACTGATGTGCTAAATGCAACTCAGAACCTATACGATGCTATGCAAAAATCAGCTCAAGCTCGTTATACTTACATTCTTTCAAGACTATCCTTGTTATATGCACAAGGTGACTTAAAAGTTGAGCACATTGATCAGATCAATCAAGGCTTGAAGAAATAGTCTTCTAGGACAAAAAAAATGCACCATCAGGTGCATTTTTTTATGAAAGCCCAGTAACGAGCTCTATCCAATAAGCAAATAAAAATCCTGCGTCGTAAGACGCCATTTAAAAATCTGATATAGAACAGCAAGTTAACTTTTTATGTAACAAGCTGAGAATTTGAAGTTAACTTAGACTTGTTAGCTCCAAATATCACTGATGTCATACCAGTTTCGATATCTTCAACTGTTATATCATCGCAAGCATATCCCACTGTTCTAAGACCAGCGACTGCATGAACTGCTTTCTCTAGTCTATGATCTTTTAACACTGGTTTATATTGCTCAACATAAGCAGTTTTGTTCTTTAGCACAGAATAAATAATGCGACATAGTTTATGAGCTATGGCAACATTAGCTCTTTTAGTACCGCGTCGCTCTTTTAATCTTTGGTGAACCTCTTTAAGATAACCTGTCTTCGAAAGTCCAATACCTGAAGCAGCTTCAACTAAAAGAGTTTTCAAATATTTGTTACCAGGTGTAATTTTACCTGAATAACGTTTACCCGCAGATTCGTTATTTCCAGGAGCTAAGCCAATCCACCTTGAAAACTTCCTGACAGATTCAAAAGCAGATAAATCATCTCCCAATTCACAAACAATACCTATTGCTGTAATTTCTTTAACCGAAGGTATAGTCATGAGTAAATCTAGGGTAGATTTATATGGCTTTGTTTCTTCTCTCAATTTATCAAGGTGTTCTTCAAGTTCCTTGTCGAGGTATCTGATATGCTCGATAATTTTACGAATGGAAAACCAAACTTTGCTTTCCATGTCTGCATCTAAGGCTTCAACGATTTCTTTTGGAGAAGCTTTTAGTCTACCTCTTGAGTTCTTGCAGATTTCCTTAACTTTTTTGAGTAATTCATCTCCTTCATATCCATCAATGAGAGCATCGAGGATTTTTGTTGCCATTTTTCCTCTGATGTCACTAAAGACACTTGATGCTCTACAGCCAACCTGACACAATTGTTTGTGTAAAACATTTACCAAACTCTTGCGCTGATTTTTTAACTGAGAGTAAGCTCTGGATATACACCTTAACTCTCTTATGTCCTTACGTGGGACAAAGGAAGATCTATAATTTCCTTGTCTTGCTACCTCAGCTAAATGTACAGCGTCAGCTCTGTCAGTTTTACTGCCACGTCGATTTTTTACATCTCGGGCATTAACCACAACTAATTGCTCACTGGTAAAACCAACAAGCTCAAGTTGCTCGTACAACGATTGCCAATACACACCTGTTGATTCCATGATGATTATTTCAGGAGCCAACGACTTACACCACAAGGCAAACTTTTTCAAACTTGACTTGATGGCATCTGAATTCCAATATTGCTCTTCAATTGTGGTTTTACCAAACTGTGCTCTTTGGTATACACCTACAATCAAATTTGCATGTACGTCCACACCAATACATGATTGATGTAACGCATGGAATGCAGAGTATTTTGCTTTTGCTTTACAATGAGCTATACTCATAATACCTCCTGTTTTTGGGGAGTTATGATGGTAACCTCGTGTGCTCATAATGAAACTTGGATTACTTTGTTTTCACAAAATATCCCGTTTTTTTATGCGAGATCTAACAGAGAAAAAGTTAGTCTTCAAGCCTTGGTTCGGCTGCATTGGCACTATTACAGTTTTTTTACGGAGACAGAAGCTCTCAAAAAAACGAACGTAAATTTTGAGGTACCATCATTTATAAGTATAGAAGATCTTTTCTAACTCTCCTCTTAACCAAATGAGATCATGCTTTCATATAGCCTTGGTGAACGGAACATACTAAATCCCGCTCATGATGTTTTTTTAACTTTTAAAGTTAAATTAAAATACCGTTGGTATGATCAATCTCATGCTGAATGATTTGAGCGGTGATGCCTTTGAAAACCATAGTATGAGAGGAAAAATCATTCATCAAGAATCTTACCTTAATAGTCTTAAAGCGTTTGGCTTTACGCTTTCCTTCTAAAGACAAACAGCCTTCAACTGCTTCATATTCTTTGTTAGTTTTGATGATTTCAGGATTGAACATGGTCCAAATATACTGACCATTGTAGAAAGCGATAATGCGCTTGTTTACACCAATCATATTTGCAGCTAAGCCTACACACTCATGGCTGTGAGCTTTTAGAGTATCCACAAGATCTTCAGCTACGCTAACATCGTCTAAAGTTGCATCCTCAGCTTTTTGAGACAAAAAGGCCTCATCTTTTACAATATCTCTTATCATTAAATTATTTTCCGATCTTAGATTTTAAGGATTTAATTGAACGGGTATTAAAGATCTCATTCTCGATAGCTTCAAGTAAATGTAAGCTAGTTTCTGGCAATAACTTAAAGATTAAAGTTAGCATTACGCAAGTTGAGAATAAGAATACGCCTAATACTTTTAAGATACCAATACTACGTAAGGCATTGTCAAAGAAATAGATACCAATCATTAACAAGGCTACGTTAGCAATTAAGATAATGGTCAAGCCAAGCTCTCTGCCTTTTGCTGGTAGTAGCTCTGGTAATAATACAAATAAGAAGACATTAGCAAAGACGATACTGCTAAAGATATATAAAGTAATAGCTAAACTTACAGCAAAGGTACCCAAACTTGATAACAAAGCGAAGTTGAAGATATATAAAATTACAATCGCAAAAATGTTAGCAAAGCTTGTTGCAATAAGTAATTTTACTCTTCCAATTTTATCTACTAAAAAGAAAGTAATTAAGTTACCCACAACACTTGCAATAAGCTCCATTACAAGCAACGGATAGTTAATCTCATTAGCACCATAGTAAGCACTTTGACCTACAGCTGCATTGTAAATTCTAACTAATTGCATAGACTCATAAGGCAAAATACTCATACCAGCTAAATGAGCTGATAACACCACAAAAAGCATTAGCCAAATTAAGGTTCTATAAACAGAGTTTCTAAAGAATAAAGATAAACCTCTATCCTCACCTAATACTGACTCATTGATAGCTGCAAGCTCTCTTGCTGCCTCTGCGTTTGATCCGCGTAATCTAATTAAAATATTTAAGGCTTTATAAGAAGCATCTGTCAAAGCAAGCCAGCGAGGGCTTTCTGGTAACTTTACGTAGGAGAAAATCAGTAAGTAAGCTGATAAACATAAAGTTATAATGCTGCTGATAATTAAATTATTTGGAATGATATCTTTTAAAAGAATTGAGTTGAACACTCCAAGAGTTAAAAACGTGCCAATTAAGCAAGCACATTTACCACGAGTGTTAGTAAAGGAAATCTCATTGATATAACAAATTGAGGTTAAAAGATAAACACCAAAAGAAACACCTACGGCAAACTCAGATATAAATAAGGTACTAAAGGTTGGTGCTAAAATTGAGGCACATTGACCTAATACACCAATACCGAAACTACCAAGTAAAGGTTGCACACGACCTGCGTCAAAGGCAAGACGACCACCTAAAAAGATACCTACTAAAGAGCCTATAAGGAAGGTACTTAGGATACTATCTAAGCTGTAAATCTCGAGCATAAACACGTTGATTAGTCTAGCTTTAGAAGACAACATTGAGCCTAAATTAAAGCCAAAAATAGTTGCCATCATTGCAACTACTACAATGTAGACATAAACGTCACTAGGGCTGTGTGAAACTTTATTAGCTGTAGTCATGAGCTCTTTTTTTAGAATTGCTTTTGATGCTATTAATTGTAGTGGTTTTTATGTAAAAATGCGACTTTTTTCACACAATTAGAACAGATATTTTTGTTTTATCTGTAAGTTCAAAAGCTTAATTTAAGTAGTCACTTTGTAGGGTTGCTAAAAGTACTATGACCTGTTTTGTGCTAAAATACGTATCCATTTTTTAAAATTTAAGGAGAACTAGCTTGTTCAATTCAACTTGTATCAATGCTGGAATTAGAGTTTTAAAAGAAGAAGCTCAAGCCCTTTTAGATTTAGTACCAACCATCAATGAGAATTTTGCAAAAGCCTGTCAAATCATGCTCGACACTAAGGGTAAGGTTATCCTAACAGGTGTTGGTAAATCAGGTCATGTAGCCACAAAAATTGCATCTACTTTAGCAAGTACTGGCACACAGTCATTCTTTGTGCAAGCAGGTGAAGCAGCTCACGGTGATCTTGGAATGATAGGTCCTGACGATAGCGTAATTGCAATCTCAAACTCAGGTGAAGGCTCTGAGCTTAAAGTTTTAATTCCTATCCTTAAAAGAAGACAAATTCCACTAATTGCCATTACTGGTAATGTAGAATCCTCCTTAGGTAAAGCTGCTAATGTAACTTTAAGTGCTCACGTACAAAGAGAAGCTTGCCCACTTAACTTAGCACCAACCTCAAGCTCTACAGCTGAGCTTGCTATAGGTGATGCTTTAGCAGTAGCTTTAATTGAAGCTCGTGGCTTTACTGAAAAAGACTTTGCTTTAAGTCACCCAGGTGGAGCTTTAGGCAGACGTTTATTAGTACACTGCCAGGATGTAATGCACACTGGTTCTGAAATTCCAGTTGTAAATGTAAAAGTAAGTCTAAAAGAAGCTTTATTTGAAATGACTCAAAAGACTTTAGGCTTTATTTGCATTGTTGACGACGAGCATAAACTTGTAGGCGTATACACTGATGGCGACTTACGTCGCTCTTTAGAAAAAGGCGCTACTATCAATTCTCCTATCAAAGATTTTATGAGCTCAAATGTACGCGGTATTGCAAAACAAGATACCCTAGCAGCCGATGCTTTAGCTCTAATGCATAATCTTAAGATCAACTCTCTTGTAGTAGTTGATGACAACAATCACCCAATTGGTGCTTTTAACTTACACGATCTAATGCGTGCAGGCATTATTTAAGGACAAGCTATGAGTCTTGATTTAACTACTCTATTTACTAAAAAGGTAACTGTTGTAGGCGATGTAATGCTAGACAGTTACTGGACAGGTCCTAGCAATAGAATTTCTCCTGAAGCACCAGTACCAGTGGTTAGAGTTACTGGTAATGAGGATAGAGCAGGTGGAGCTGCTAACGTAGCTATCAATATTGCTAAACTTGGTGCTCCTTGTAACCTTGTAGGTATCGTAGGTGAGGATAAGAACGCTGCTACCTTAGAAGGTTTAGTACGCGCTCATGAGATTAACCCTAATTTTGTGATAACTAATACTCACCCAACCATTACTAAACTTAGAATTCTAAGTCGTAATCAGCAATTACTACGTTTAGATTTTGAAGACAATTTTGCTGATGTTGATACTAAAGGCATCATCGAAGCTTTTGAAAGCTCCTTAAATGACTCAAAAGTTGTGATCTTCTCAGACTACGGTAAAGGATCATTAGCTTCAGTTCAGCAAATGATTCAAATCTGCCGTCAAAAAGGTATTTACTCTCTTGTAGATCCTAAGGGTACTGATTTTTCAAAATACACAGGCGCTACTTTACTTACCCCTAATATGTCAGAGTTTGAAGCTGTAGTAGGTAAAGTAAAAGACGATAAGGATTTAGAGGAAAAGGCTTTAGCTTTAATTGACAAATTTAAGCTAGATATGCTTTTAGTTACTCGTTCTGAAGACGGTATGTCTTTAATTAGACCTAACTGCAAGGCAGTACACCTACCAACCTATGCTCGTGAAGTTTACGATGTAACAGGTGCTGGTGACACTGTAATTGGTACTTTAGGTACCTGCTTAGCAGCAGGTTTAGATATTGTAACCTCCTGCGAATACGCTAACAGCGCAGCTGGTATCGTAGTAGGTAAGATTGGTACTTCAACAGTATCACCTCAAGAGCTTATGAATGCTCTAGGCTTAATCAATCAGGATGTAAACAAAGGTATTCTCTCTCAAGAAGAACTTTGCAAAGTAGTACATCAATTACAGAAAGAAGGGCAAAAGATTGTAATGACCAATGGCTGTTTTGATATCATCCATCCAGGTCATGTAACCTACTTAAAACAAGCTAGAGCTTTAGGTAATAAGCTTGTAGTTGCTGTAAATTCTGATGACTCTGTAAGTAGATTAAAAGGTCCTACAAGACCTATTGTTAAACTTGAAGACAGAATGACAGTGCTTGCAGCTTTAGATTGTGTAGATTACGTAGTAGCTTTTGATGAGGATACACCAGAGCGACTAATTTCTAACGTACTACCAGATATTCTTGTAAAAGGTGGCGATTATAAAGTGGAGCAAATTGCAGGTCACAAGCAAGTGCTTCAAAATGGTGGTAAGGTAATTATCATTCCTTTTGTGGATGGCTGCTCTACTACTAACATCGTCAAGAAGATCCAATCTCAAGCAAAATAATGTATAAGGCACTACCAAAAGGTAGTGCTTTTTAAAGGTACCTTTATGAGTAATCAATCTTTTACTATCAATCCAGGCATCACCAAAATTGACCATCCAAGTGCTTATGCGCTAATTCAATCTGGTCAGTGCTTACTTATTGATGTTCGTGAAAAGGATGAGTATGACAGTGGCTTTATTCCTACAGCTGTAAACTTGTCAGTAAACAACATCACTAAAGAGACTGCAAGTGCCATCGCACCTGATAAAGCTAAACCTATTATTGTGTACTGCAGAAGTGGTAGACGCACTATTGATGCTTCTAAAAAGCTCAATGCTTTAGGCTACTACTATGTACTAGATATGGGTGGTATTTCTAACTGGCCGTATGAAATTGAGTATCCAAAAAGTAAGTAATTAAACTCAAGCGCTACTTAATATTTTACTCCACTTACGAAAAAGGCCCGCCAAAGCGAGCCTTTCTTGTAATCAACCTTAAAGATTACTTAATATCTATAGCCTTTAGGTTCCAAATATCACGTGCGTAATCGTGCATTGATCTGTCTGATGAGAAGATACCCATTGTAGCTGAGTTCATCATAGCAGCCTTTGCCCAACGTGCCTTATCCTTGAATAAAGCTTGTGCACGCTCGTGAGCTTCCTTGTAAGATTCAAAATCAGCAAGTACTAAGAATGGATCACCACCTTGTAGTAATGAATTCTTAATTGATGATAATGCACCTGGCTCACCTGGTGTGAAGTAATCTGTATCTAACCAGTCTAGAACTGACTTCAACTCATGATCAGCATTGTAGTAATCCCATGAATTGTAGCCACGAGCCTTAAGAGCTTGAACTTCTTCAACTGATAGACCGAAGATGATATTGTTCTCAATACCAGCCTTCTCAACGATTTCGATGTTAGCACCGTCCATAGTACCTAAGGTTAAAGCACCGTTCATAGCAAACTTCATGTTAGAAGTACCTGATGCCTCGTAACCTGCAGTTGAGATCTGCTCTGAAATATCAGCAGCTGGAATGATCTTCTCTGCTAGAGATACTCTGTAGTTAGGTAAGAATACAACCTTTAACTTGCCCTTGATACGTAAGTCATTGTTGATCTTCTCGCCAACTGCGTTAATAGCATAGATAATGTCTTTTGCTAACTTGTAAGCAGGAGCTGCCTTAGCACCAAAGATAAATACCTGTGGTGGAACATCTCTATCTGGGTTCTCTAATAAGCTCTTATATAGAGATAAGATGTATAGAAGATTTAAGTGCTGTCTCTTGTACTCGTGTAGACGCTTTACTTGAACGTCAAACATAGCATTAGGATCAACCTCAACACCTACTAACTCCTTGATGGTGTTAGCTAGAACAACCTTGTTCTCGTGCTTAATCTTCATGAAGCGCTCTTGATATGCCTTGTCATCAGCGTAAGCCTTTAACTTCTCGCATAGGTCAAGATTTAATGGCCAATCCTTGCCAGATACTTCATTGTATAACTCTGCTAAACCCTTGTTGCATGCTAATAACCAACGACGTGGTGTTACACCGTTTGTTACGTTGCAGAACTTGTTAGGCCATAGTTCTGCATACTCTGGGAATAAGTCTTCCTTAACAAGCTTAGAGTGGATCTTAGCAACACCGTTAACCTTACCTGAGGTAATTACGCATAGGTTTGCCATGCGAACCATACGGCATTGACCTTCTTCAATGATAGATAACTTAGCTTTCATATCATTGTTGCCAGGCCACTTCTTCTCAACAACATCGTTTAAGAAGCGGTAGTTGATCTCATAGATGATCTCTAAGTGACGTGGTAATAACTTCTCAAAGATGTATACAGGCCACTTCTCTAATGCCTCAGGTAATAGAGTGTGGTTAGTGTAGTTGAAGCTCTTTGAAGTGATATCCCAAGCAGCATCAAATGATAAACCTTCCTCATCGATTAACAATCTCATTAACTCAGGGATTGCGATGGTTGGGTGAGTATCATTTAACTGAATTGCAATCTTGTTTGCAAAATCAGAATAATCGTGGTGATGAGTTCTATTGTAACGACGTAAGATATCGCGTAATGAACATGCACAGAAGAAGTATTGTTGAGTTAAACGTAACTCTTTACCAGCCTGTGTTGAGTCATTTGGATATAGAACCTTAGAAATAGTTTCAGCAAGTGACTTTTCAGCTTGTGCGTCAACATAACCACCAGCATTGAAAACATCCCAGTTGAATTGCTCAGTTGAACGTGATTCCCATAAACGTAAAATTGCAACAGATGAACCACGGTAGCCAACTACAGGAATATCCCAAGGCACACCTTTAATGATGCTTGATGGGTGCCATACTGAGGATACTGAACCATCAGGTGCAGTTTGCTTCTCAATATAACCACCTAGTGGAATATTCTGTACAGACTCAGGACGGCATACTTCCCATGGACAGCCGTACTCACGCCATGAATCAGGACGCTCAACTTGCTTGCCACCACGGATCTCTTGACGGAATAAACCGTTCTCATAGTGAATACCGTAGCCTACGCAAGGATACTTACAAGTTGCTAAAGAATCCATGAAACATGCAGCTAGACGACCTAAACCGCCATTACCTAAAGCCATATCTGGCTCTTCTTCACAAACTTCGTTGATGTCTAGACCAAGCTCTTTTAATGCTTCACGTGCAATGTCGAACTTCTCTAGGTTGGTTAGATTGTTAACTGTCAATCTACCCATTAAGAATTCTGCTGATAAATAGTGAACAGCGCGGGTATCTGCCTTAGCATGAGTTGACTGAGTGTCAGTTAGACGACCAAAGATCTCCTCATTACATGCAGCTACAACAGCCTGCCACCAAGCTAGCTTGCTAGCCTTCTCTGGAGAGGTACCAATTGTAGTACGTAAGTGATTTAAAACTGACTGCTTGAAAGCTTCTACACTAGCCTTGTTAGTTGTAGAAGTTGCTTTTACAGCAGTAGTCTTGGTTGAAGTTGTAGGCTTCTTCACAGAAGCTGTCTTCTTAGTTGGGGTACTTTTAGTTACCATAAATAAATTTCCTCATTAACTCCCAATAACTAAAATTCTATCAAATTAAAAAACGTCATTCATACTCTGTTTTTTACACAATATTAAACCGAATTATAGCAAAGCCTAAAAACGCAATTCGTCTGGAATTGGCAAATTTGGATCTAGATCTTTAGGTTTTTGCTGTTGTTTACCCTCCTTGTAAGCTTTCATACCCATTACCCAGGCAAGTAGCTGTGCTACTGCTTGGAATAATCCGCGCGGGATCTCACAATCAAGCTCTGTGGTGTAATACAAAGAACGAGCAAGTGGTGGTAATCTTACAATCGGAACGTTAGTTTCTCGTGCAATTTCCTTTATCTTTTCTGCAATTTCATCGACACCTTTGGCAACTACTAAAGGTGCTGTAGTACCATCTACATCGTAAGATAAAGCTACAGCATAGTGGGTAGGGTTAGTTACCACTACATCCGCCTCAGGCACTTTTTTCATCATACGGCGAGCAGCCATCTGAAACTGCATTTGTTTAATCTTACCCTTAATCTGTGGGTTACCTTCAGTATCCTTATACTCATCTTTAACTTCTTGCTTAGACATTTTTAATTGACGAATATAATTCCACTTTTGATATGGTACATCGATAATTACGATAGGTAACATCGCGCACACAATAATAATCATCAATTGGAAAAGTAAGGTAATGCCACGTTTAATAGCTACTAAAGGATCAAGATAAGATAAGCTCATAAGCTCTGCAAACTTGCCACTTATAGCAAAGTAACAAAAGGCTCCGATAAAACTTACTTTAAATATACCTTTGATAAGCTCAATTAAAGAATTTAAAGAAACAATGCGCTTTACACCAGATAAAGGATTCATCTTAGAAAACTTTGGCATTAGCGCTTGTTGCGAGAAGTTGTAGCCACCAATAAAGATTGAGCCTACGATGGCACACACAAAAAGAATGGAAATAATGCCTAGAAGTGGGATAGCGACATCTTTTAGGTTCTCCACAAAGATACGCCGAAACTCATCAGTGGAGAACACCTGTTCACGGGTTAAAGTAAAGCTGTTGAACATGATTTGTCTCATTCCAACAGCAAGCCAGCTTGAGAATACCCATAGTGATAGGACGCCTGCAATCAGCACAAAAAAGGTACTTGCCTCTTTTGAACGAGGTACTTGACCTTTATTTCTAGCATCTGATAATTTTTTGCTAGTCGGTTGTTCTGTTTTGTCGTCGTTATCAGCCATTTACTACTCTAGTATTGCTTTATCTCCATTGTCTTCAAGCCACTGACGACGGTCGGCAGCTCTCTTTTTAGATAAAAGCATATCCATTAAAGCAAAGGTGTTCTCATCAGCATCAGAGGTTAGAGTTAGTTGCATTAAACGTCTTGATTCTGGTGCTAAGGTGGTTTCACGTAGCTGTGCTGGGTTCATCTCACCTAATCCTTTGAAACGCTGGATCTTAATATTCTCTTTTTTAATACCTTTTCTTGATAACTGCTTTTGTTTTACCTCAAGCTCATCATCATCTAAAGCATATTCTTTGATTTTACCGCAGTCAATTCTGTACAAAGGAGGACAAGCTACATAGATATGTCCTTCACGTACTAATCTTGTAAAGTGCTTTACAAATAAAGCACATAACAATGTACCAATGTGTAAACCGTCAGAGTCCGCATCCGCTAAGATACAAATCTTGTTGTAACGAAGACCATCTAGGCTATCAGCATCTGGCTCAATACCAATTGCAATGGAAATTGCACGAATTTCCTCAGAGCCTAAAGCTTCATTTGCTGATACTTCCCAAGTATTTAAAATCTTTCCACGAAGTGGCAAGATAGCTTGATAACTTGAGTCACGAGCTTGACGGGCAGAACCACCTGCTGAGTCACCCTCTACAATGAATAACTCACCACGGCTAGGATCGGTGGAGATACAATCTACTAATTTACCAGGTAGCGCAGGTCCTCTTGAAACCTTTTTACGCTCTACAACCTTTGCAGTACTCTCGCGCTCTTTTGCTGACTCAATAATTAAGTTTGCAATTACAGTTGCTTTATCAACATTTGAGTTTAACCACAAGGAGAAACGGTCTGAGACAATACCTTCTACAATAGAAGCTATATGACGAGAAGACAATTTCTCTTTAGTTTGGCCTGCAAACTGAGGATCACGCATTTTTAGTGATAAAACATAGGAGCAACGAGACCATACATCATCGGCTGTAAGTTTTAAATTGCGGGGTAATAAATTGTGTAAATCACAAAACTCTCTTATAGCGTTGGTAAGACCAGTTCTAAAACCATTTACGTGAGTACCACCGTCGATAGTTGGAATTAAGTTTACAAAAGACTCACTGATGGTGTGACTACCTGAGCCTTCCATTTCCCAACTTACCGCCCACTCAAGCTCCTCGTCTTCGGTTTTTACAACACCATAAAAAGGAGGATTTGGCTCAATGGTACGTTCACAAGCTTGTGCTACTAAATAGTTCTGAAGATTACCACTGTAAGTCCAAGTATCATTAGTGTTATGGACTCTATCCTCAAAGGTAATAGTCAAACCTTCACATAAAACAGCTTTTGCTTTTAGTAAGTGTTTTAAAACTGCTACATTAAATTTTGGATCATCAAAATATGGCTCATCTGGCCAAAAGTGCACACTAGTTCCTGTGTCCTTTTTAGCACAAGTACCAATTTGAGTTAAATTCTGTGTCTTCTCGCCTTTTTGATAAGTTAACTCATAAATGCAACCATCACGCTTTACCTTTACAGTCAATTGTTTAGATAAAGCATTAACAACAGATACACCTACACCGTGTAAACCACCTGAGAACTTATAGTTGTCAGAGTTAAACTTACCACCTGCGTGTAATTTGGTAAGAATAAGTTCAATTGCAGGGATGCCTTCTTCTGGATGGATATCCACAGGCATACCACGACCATTATCAGTTACTTCTAAGGATTGATCTTCGTATAAAACTACTGAGATTAAGGAGGCAAAACCTGCTACAGCCTCATCCACACTGTTATCGATTACTTCCATACCCAAATGATTTGGATTTTGGGTATCGGTATACATACCAGGTCTACGTCTTACTGGCTCAAGACCTTTTAAAACTTCAATTGAAGCACCAGTGTAGTTATTTGTATTATCACTCATATTATCTTTGTTTTTCTAATCGCTATTACTAGTGTTATCTTAGCACATCAAGGCAGAGTTTTAATTAACGCTTTATCGCACAACTAGATTTAATTTGTATTTTTTGACACTTAAGTGTAAATTTTTTCGCACTTACAACTATAATCGTACTAGGTAATTTAAATTGAAAAAAATCTTTATGAAAAAGCTAGGTTTAACTTTAAGTTTAATTTCAAGTTTATTTTTGTGCACTGCTTGCGTAAGTGAGGATGCAACTTCAGTAAAACTTACTGTAGCAGCATCTTCAAGTGCTAGTGGTGTGATGCTTCTAAGCTACAACTTTTACGATAATGGTAAGCCATTTGTGGATGATGGTCGCTACATCAAGTGGTATCTAGATGGGTTCTACACAGCCTTAAATAATTTTGGTGAGGTTAAACCTCTTGATGAGGAATCTGAGCTTATAGGTGAGATGAAAGATGGCCTTCTTATCAAAGGTGAGGTCATGAGAAGATTCCAATGCGTACTTCCAGATCACTCTGCATAATTTTACTTATCTAATCTTGGGATGTATTATGAAAAAGTTTGGTTTAATTTTAGGTTTAGTATCAAGTGTGCTCCTCTGCACTAGTTGCGTTAATATCAACAACGACAAACTTACTGTTGCTGAGACCTCTAGATGG
>Ga0256405_10004304_pt1 | contig 27019 bp, 20 predicted proteins | sample RumenRJG_02DNA_FD_189096 | JGI IMG/M metagenome (GOLD analysis project Ga0256405, IMG submission 189096) | Bovine rumen microbial communities from Lethbridge, Alberta, Canada - RJG_02 | ecosystem: Host-associated > Mammals > Digestive system > Stomach > Rumen | place: Canada: Alberta... | reverse complement strand
TGACTTGTCAAGCATTTTTCGCAGAAAAATGCAAAAAAATCAGAGGGTATTTCACCTCTGATTTCAGGAAAATATTTAGTTTTAAATGTTAGGTGGGGATAGTGAACTCTTATCTAAATGACATTGGAACCGTCCCCGTGGCTTCCCGTGGCTTGTCTCTCACACAACCTTGTGTATCCACTTGCCCCAGCGGAATCTGATAGTGAAGATAATGGCGCGAATTCCCCAGTCGGAGAACATTCCGATCCAGACGCCCATTGGGCCAAGACCTACGACTCTTATAAGGTATGTGGCAAGAGATACTCTAAGAAGCCACATGGTAAGAGTTGCAACGATCATGGAGAACTTTACATCTCCCGCTGCTCTCATACCATAGGCAGTGACAAAGGATGGCGCCCACAAAATTGGCTTGGCTATAGTGATCCATCCAAGCATGTAGATACAAAGAGCTGCGCTTTCTTTTTCCATGCCTGCAAGAGCTACCACAGGTCTTGAGATTGCATAGGTGAAAAGACAGCTCGCCAGGATAACAATATAGCCCCAGCCGATCATCTTCTTGGTGTAATAGATTGCCTCGTCCTTTCTGCCAGCTCCCAGACACTGCCCTACAATTGTCATAAGGCCGATACCTACTCCCACACCAGCTACTCCGTTGACGTTCTCAAAAATATTGGCCATAGCCTGGGCAGCTATTGCTGTGGTTCCAAGGATTGAAACCGAGGACTGGATTGCCAGCTTGCCAAACTGAAACATGGAGTTTTCTATACCGTTAGGTATTCCCATGGCAAGGATCCTTTTGATCTTGGAAAAATCAGGCTTCATCCTGTGGAGACTTCCAATCTTGATGATCTGCCCCGGTCTGTGCAGAAGCACAAGAAGAACAGCTGCAGAAAATATCCTGGAAAGCAGCGTAGCAAGTGCCGCTCCAAAAACGCCCATGTTAAGTACAAAGATAAACAGGGCATTTCCAGCAACGTTAAGTATGTTTGATACAATGGCAACATTCATTGGAAGCCTGGTGTTACCTTCCGCCCTGAATATTGCTCCTCCCGCTGCCGCAAGGGCAATCCCCGGGTAAGACAGTATCGTCATCAGGAAATATATTGAAGAAGCCCTCATAACGTCAGCTTCTATTTTTCCAAATATCACTGCAAGAAGCTGGTCTCTGAATATCATACATATGAACATCAGGACAAAAGAAATAACAGCTGCCACAAGGATAAGCTGCGCAGCCGCATCATTCGCCCTTTTGTGGTCCTTTTGTCCAATGTAGGTGGCACATATGATAACGCCACCTGTAGCAAGGGCTGCAAAAGTCTGTACCACCAGGTTGTTGATGGAATCTACAAGGGATACTCCTGAAAGGGCTGCAGCTCCCACATTACTTACCATCATGGAATCTGCCATACCCATAAGGGAGTTAAGAAATTGTTCAGCTATAATAGGAATCAGCAACAGGATAAGCTTCCTGTTGCTGAAAATGTGATCATTCATATATTATCTCCGCGATCTGAGCCAGAGCCCAGCTACCGCTTACATCCTCTCAGGAGCGTCAAATCCCAAAAGGTCTATGCCAGTTTCCAGAACCTTAAGTGAAACGTTAAGAAGCGCAATATAGCTCTCCTTTTTATTCTCATCCTCTTCAGCAAGGATCTTGGTTCCATGGTAGAAACTGTTAAATGCGTTACTAAGGTCATAGATATATGCACAGATCCTGTTAGGAGCAAGGTCTGCTGCAGCACTTTCAACTGAGTCTGCAAATCTTGTAAGAAGGAGCATAAGATTCTTCATAGCATCGCTGTCAGGATTATCAAGCTTTGCTTCCTTAGCGCTCTTTCCTTCTGCCTCATACTTCTTGAGGATGGACTTGATACGAACAATAGTGTAAAGAATGTATGGGCCTGTGTCTCCCTCAAATGAAGTAAACTTGTCTATATCAAAGATGTAGTCCTTGGCAGGCTGGTTTGAAAGATCGCCGTACTTAAGAGCAGAAAGAGCGATCTTCTTGGCTGTAGCCTTAGCCTCATCATCAGACATATCAGGGTTTGACTCTTTCACCCTGTTATACATCTTTTCATTGATCTCCTGAACAAGGCTCTCAAGGTGCATTACGCCGCCTTCTCTTGTCTTAAATGGCTTGCCATCAGGACCGTTCATGGTTCCGTTACCAACAAACCTAAGGTCTGTCTCAGGGAGAGTGAGTCTTGTCTTTTTGGCAGTCCTGAATACCTGCTCAAAGTGAAGAGCCTGTCTCTTATCAGTGAAATAGTAAATTGCATCAGGATGGTATTCCTTCATACGCTCCTGAATAGTAGCAAGGTCAGTTGTTGCATAAAGAGCTGCTCCGTCAGATTTAAGGATAATGCATGGAGGCATCTCTTTTGTATCAGACTCCTGTGCCACATCAACAACCAGCGCTCCCTGGCTCTCATGAGCATAGTCATGGGCCTTCATATAATCAACCATTGAAGGGATGATGTCATGAACATCTGATTCGCCCTTCCAAAGGTCAAAATGAACATTAAGGCTGTCATAGTTCTTTTTAAGATCAGGAATAGAAACGTTCATGATATGATGCCAGATAGCTCTGTAAGCCCTGTCACCATCCTGCATGCGCTTTGTTGCTTCAAGTGCAGCTGCCTTAAAGTCAGCTGCCTTCTTCTTTTCTTCTTCGCTGGCATCATCGCGGACCTTGGTCTTGCCACTTGCTATTGGATAGATATCAGCAAGCTCCTGGATTGTAAAAGGTGGCTCCTTAGGGAATGGTCCCTCATGGTTTGGATCAAAGTAAGGAAGCTCAGGATGGCGCTCTTTAAGCTCTGTGATGATAAGCCCCATCTGAAGTCCCCAGTCGCCCATATGGATATCGCCAATGACGTTATTTCCTGCGTACTTAAGTATTCTCTTTACAGCTTCGCCAATAATGGCTGGACGAAGATGTCCAACGTGAAGAGGCTTAGCGACATTAGCTCCGCCATAGTCAAGGATGATGGTAGGCGCATGGCCTGGCATTGAAACACCGAGGTGCTTCTCGTGGAGCATTCTTACAACGTATCCTCTTACAAAGTCTCCGGATACAGTGATGTTCAAAAATCCTGGCTTAACAGATTCAACCTTTTCAAACATCTCATTATCCTGAAGCCTTGCAGCCACATCATCAGCAATGATAAATGGAGCCTTTCCATACTTCTTGGCCCCTGACATTGCTCCGTTGCACTGATACTCGCAAAGATCAGGTCTGTTGGATATTGTCACCCTTCCAAGCTCACGCTCGTATCCTGCTGCCTCGAAGGCATCTCCTACTTCCTTTGAAATTATCTCAAGTACTTTTTCCAAAATCGTTACCTCTTTCTATAATTACTCAATACCAAAGAAATCATCTATAACATACATCCATAAGCTAAGAGTGTTGTCTGAGAACATTCCATAATCTCCAGCTGAAGTATACTCTGTATCACCCTCGTTCATGTACACAAACTTCTGGGAGTAGTCCACTGTCCAGGTATCTTCCTTATCGTCAACCTCTACGCCGTAGTAGTAGGTTGTAGGCTCCTCGGTAGAATACATGCAGTAATCAACGTCCATATCCATATCGCTGAACTCATTAGCAAAGGTCAGACAGTACATCATTGACTGTTCAAAGTACTCCGGACCGGCATTTAGAGTTGAATCAACAAGGTGAACTTCCAAAAGTTCGTACAAAAGGTCTCTGTCAATGGTTCTGCCATCTTCTAAAACAGACTCATCAATATAATCGCAGAACTCGCCAATGGTCTTGTCGCTTTTTCCATAAACAACTGTATTATCGTCTATTACACCTGCACCAGCAATATAAACATAGTCATCAAAATATGTGGCGTAGGCATACTCATACTCCTCATACTCTGCATCATCATCGAATTCAAACTCGTAATCTTCGTCCTCTCCGAAATCGTCAAAGAACTCATCCAGTTCTTCAGGTTCTTCATAGTCCTCATAGTCCTCATTGTCATCAAAGTCTTCGAACCCTTCAGCGGTTTCAATCACGTCCTTAAAATACTTGTAAGCCTTGGCAATAGCCATTCCAGCTCCAATTGATATGACCAAAAGAACTGCAAGGACAATGGCAACTACAGGCCAAACCTTGCTCTTTTTAGGAGCAACTGGTGGTACATCATAAACAGGCTGAAACGGAACTGCGTTGTTTGTATTTGCGCCCTCATTGTTAGCAGCTGCGCCATTTGCTGTTGCAGCGCTTTCCACGTCAGGATTTGCTGAAACATTCACTGCTCCTGCCATAACAGGTGCACCGCATTTATTGCAGAATTTCTGATCTGGACTTACCTCAGCCCCACAATTTGTACAAAACATCTTTTTCTCTCCCTCAAACACTCAAATAAACAAGTTGCATTATATTATATCTTTGCTCTGCTTTTCAAGCTCCCTTTGGGCTTTTGAAAAGCTGCATCCGCAAAAGTCCTGTCTGTACAGTCCAAACATCTGGGACAGTTCAATGGACCTTTTATAGCCGTTTTTCTTCTTAAAATCCGATGGCAAAAAAGTAACACCCTCTTTACTTGCGGCCTCCTGTCCAACCTCATTAAGGACATCGGCGTTTTTTAGGGGGCTGATGGTAAGAGTTGTGGTCATATAGTCAAACCCTTTTTCCCTTGCCACTTTTGCACTCTCAGACAGTCTTAGTTCAAAGCACTTCCTGCAGCGCTCTCCGCCTTCCTTGCAGTCTTCGAATCCTTTGACCGCCTCATAGAAATCTGAAGGCTTATAATCTCCCTCTAAGATTTCAATCTTTCTGGCCTTTGCATCAGAGTTCATTTTGTCAAAAGAGCCTTCTTCTACCTGTCTGTTATACTCAGCAATAAGTCTTTTTTCTTCCTCTACTCTCTTTTTATATTCCCCTTCAGAAGTGATGTTTGGATTGTAAAAGAAAACTGTCACATCAAAGTACTGACGAAGGTATTCAAGGCAATACGAGGAGCATGGTGCACAGCAGGCGTGAAGAAGAAGCCTTGGATATACGCCCTCTTTTTGAAACTCTTCTATTTTATTTTCTAGTTCTTTTGCGTAATTTCTCTTATTCATATTCCCAGTATACTTATGATCTCACTGGCTACTGCCTCAGGGTCTTTTCCGTCGGTATCAACCACTATATCGGCAGCATCTTCGTAGCGCCCAGCTCTCTCCTCCTGAAGCTGTCTGATCTTTGAAAGAGGATCCTCGGTGCGCAAAAGAGGTCTTGAATCATCCCCTTTTATTCTCTCATAAACTGTCTCGGGGCTTGCCTTAAGGAAAACAACTTTTCCAGCTTCTTTAAGGAGCTTTCTGTTTTCCTCCCTAAGTGGAAGTCCTCCTCCAAGTGAGATCACCATGTCTCTCCAGTGGTCAGAAACTATAGTCTTAAGAAGATCTGTTTCCATATCCCTAAAGGCATCTTCCCCATCTGTAGCAAAGATATCATTGATGGAGCGGCCTTCAGTTGAAACAATGGCGCTGTCTGTATCAAGGATGTCAAGGTCAAGCCTTTCTGAGAGGATCTCACTTACTGTTGTCTTGCCGCTCCCCATAAAGCCCTCAAGGATTATGTTCCTTGTTCCGGAAACCTCCATGATAAGGGATCTGTAAACTCTGTCAGCCTGCTCATCGCTTATCCTGATGCCAAGATCAGCATTCCAGAGTTCATAGGCATCAAGTCCCTGGTAAAGGAGCATCTTAAGCCCTGAAAAGACCTTGGCTCCTGCTGCCTTTGAAAGCTTTAAAAACTTGGTCTCAAGTGGCTTGTACACCACGTCAAGAGCTGCATGTACGTGGCGGTAGAACTCTTCATCCTCTATAACTGCGCTGTTTACATCAGGGAAAAGACCTACTGATGTACATTGGATCGCGAAAAAGCTCTTTTCACTTAATAAAACCTGCCTGTAGTCCTTAATGTCCATAGGGATGACGCGTGTATCCCCTACTTCATCAGCAATGGCAATAGCCTTTTCAAGGGTCCTGTTAAGGATATAGACCTTAGAAGCGCCCTTTTGAATACACAAATGAGCAGTTGGCCTTGCAACGCCTCCTGCTCCTAATATAACTACTGTCTCTCCCTCCAGCTCTATGCCTTCCTTTTGCATAGCTCGGTAAAGACCAGTCATGTCTGTATTGTAACCGCGGTAGCCGCCCAGGGCCTCATCCCTTACAAGTGTGTTTACAGCGCCAATACTCTCAGCTAAGGGATCCACATACTTAAGGTAAGAAAGCACATCACTCTTATAGGGAACAGTTACGTTCATTCCCTTAATGCCAAGTTCAAAAGCGCCCCTTACAGCATTCTTAAGGCCGCCCTCACGAACTTCAAAGGGCACATACACAAGATTAGTATCTGTCATATCTGCCAATGAGTTATGTATGAGCGGAGACATGGTATGTCTTACTGGATTACCGATAATTCCACAGGTAATAGTATTGCCGTCGGTATAATTTGGCATAGGCTGGCTCCTTACGCTTTTTTCTTAAGCCGAATTCTAACTATTATGTCAGTAACAATTGCAAATATCACAAGGCAGATAGCAAGGACCTGCGATACTGGAAGGCCAACTACAGGGATCTTAAGCTGATCTGTTCTTAGGGCCTCTATCCATGCTCTTCCAAGGCCATAGCCTCCAAGGTACAAAAGAATGTTCTCGCCAACAAATTTTCTGTGCTTAAAATACAGAAGCATCAAAATAAACAGGCACAGGTTCCACATACTCTCATAAAGAAATGTGGGGCTTACCTGAATATAGTTGGTAGCATCAGACATATGCGCCTTCATAAGCTCAGTGATTTCACCGGACCTTACCATCTCAACAGGAAGTCTCATGGCAAAAAGGTTATCTGTGTATTCGCCAAAGGCCTCTCTGTTTGTGAAATTGCCCCATCTTCCCATGGTCTGTCCAAACACAAGGCCAAACATTATGGTATCTCCAAGGAGGAAGAAGTTCTTTTTCTTGATCCTTGAGTAGATGAACAAAGTGGTAAAGCCCGCTATAACTCCGCCATAGATGGCAAGGCCGCCATTTCGGGTGTTAAAGATTGAAAGAAGATCATCCTTGTAATAATCCCAGGCAAAGATAACATAGTAGAGCCTTGCACCAACGATTGAAAAAATGATTATATAAATTGCCAAATCCCAGTAATCATCAGGGTTCTGGTCTGACCATTTTGCAACTCTTGATATGATCAAAAGCGCTACCAAAAAGCCAAGACCAATGATGACGCCGTACATGGCTATTGAAAATCCAAAAACTGAAAAGCTCTTGGGTACATCCTTAAGATATAGCCCCATGTGCGGAAAGGCTATATCCATCTTCCCCATTATATCTGGCATAAAATCCTCCCTGCTTACAGACTCGAAATTGCCCTGCTATATCAGACGTTGAAACGGAAAAGGATCACATCTCCGTCCTGAACCACGTACTCTTTTCCTTCCATACGAACAAGGCCCTTTTCCTTGGCTGCTGACATGGAGCCCTCTCTTAAGAGATCTTCATAGTTAATAACCTCAGCCTTGATAAAGCCTCTCTCAAAGTCAGTGTGGATCTTACCTGCTGCCTGAGGAGCCTTAGTGCCGATCTTGATAGTCCATGCTCTTGTCTCGTCCTCACCTGAGGTTAAGAAGCTCATAAGTCCAAGAGTTCTGTAGCTTGCTGCGATGAGCTTATCAAGACCTGACTCGGACAGGCCAAGGCTCTCAAGAAACTCTGCCTTCTCATCCTCGTCAAGCTCAGAGATCTCAGCTTCAATCTGAGCACTGATAACAAATACTTCACTTCCTGACTTAGCAGCAAGTTCTCTTACAGCTGATACGTACTGGTTTGATGCACCATCGTCTGCAAGGTCATCATCCTTAACATTGGCTGCATAGATAACAGGCTTCCAGGTAAGAAGGTCAAGGCTGTTTACAAAGGCCTTATCTTCCTCATCATCGAGTTCAAGTTCACTTGCCATCTTGTTATCTTCAAGGGTAGCCTTGATCTTTTCTAAGATCTCAAGCTCTTTTGCTGCGCTCTTGTCCATGCGGGCAAGCTTGGCAACCTTGGCAATCCTTCTCTCAAGAACCTCAAGGTCAGCAAAAATAAGCTCAAGGTTGATGGTCTCGATATCCCTAGCTGGATCTACAGATCCGTCAACATGTACAACGTTAGGATCCTCAAAGCATCTTACAACATGGACGATTGCGTCTGTCTCACGGATGTTTGCAAGGAACTGGTTTCCAAGTCCCTCACCCTTAGATGCTCCCTTAACAAGTCCTGCGATATCAACGAACTCGATGGTAGCTGGTGTAACCTTCTTGGAGTGGTAAAGATCTCCGAGGAGCTTAAGTCTCTTATCCGGTACTGCAACAACACCAACGTTTGGGTCTATGGTTGCAAAGGGGTAGTTAGCTGCAAGTGCCCCTGCGTTTGTAAGTGAATTAAAAAGTGTGCTCTTTCCTACGTTCGGAAGCCCGACGATTCCCAATTTCATGGTAATTTATCTCCTTTAAAACAATTATTTACATAAAAATAGCCCTAACACGGCGAATATATATTACCATGTCAGGACCATTTTGTAAAAAATATGTTGGGGAGTCAGGGGGGGCAAAGGGACGGTTCTGACCGGTATTACATTATTTCAGCCTCTGCGCCTGATCATATATCCCCTTCAGCAGAATATCAAACTCATCAAATTTCTCCACCGCTGTCCTTGCTCCCTCTTCGCCCATACTGGACAAAGATGCCACCTGCTCACTTGTGGCGGCGAGGCTCGCAATATTATTATTGATCTCCGTTGCACTTCTTCCTATAGCTTCTATGGAAGTACCAATATCATTAAATCTTCCTATAAGGTTTCCAACGTTCTCCCCGATCTCTTCAAAAGTATCTGCGGTCTCTCTGATAAGAATGTCCTGAGCCTTGACAGACTCAGCTGCCGCATTGGTAGAGTCTACCGCATTCTGAACATCAGCGGAAAGCTCCTGCATGATGCTGGTGATCTGATTTGAAGCACTGCTGGTCTGCTCCGACAGCTGCCTTATCTCATCGGCAACCACAACGAAACCTTTCCCGGCTTCTCCCGCACGCGCTGCCTCAATTGAAGCATTGAGCGCAAGAAGATTGGTCTGCTTTGATATCGATATGATGGAACCGACAATCTTCTCAACCTTTTCGACCTTCTCAGTGACAGCTTTTGTGGATGCCACCGTCTTATCACTCATCTCAACAACATTTGCGGTCTTGTCCTTGAGCTGGTCGATGACCTTAGTCCCATCAATAACGGCTTTCTGCGTGCTCTCGGACATCTCAACCATCTGATTTCTCTTGGCATCAGCCACTTCCGTCTGCTCATGGATATCTGCTATCTGATGTGACTGCTCTGTCACGGCAGCTGCGGTACTTCCTGTGCTGCCCGCAATTTCCCTCATGCCATCGTGGTTTCTTCCTATGATGCTCTTTAACTCATCGACTTCCCCATGGGCCTCATCAAACAGCCCCGTAATTTCCTTGGCAATCTCCACCATCTGGATACGGGTATTTTCCTGGGTCTCCTGCCCTTTCTTGATGGCCTCGTCGTCCTCTCTTACCAGGGTCCGCCTCATCTTAAGCGACTCTATTCCGGCAATTCCCGCAAGAATGATTATGAAACCGGCCACAAAATGGTCCCTGGGTATCGAACCTGTAGCAATAAGATTTCTGACCAGGACAATAAGTCCGCCTATGGTCATAGTCATCTGTCCCACCACATAGAGCCTTAAGTCCAGATAAAGAATACACGACAGCATTACCGGTATCGCGAATGCATAAAAAATCATTTCATTTTGTATTATCATGATAATGATATAGTAAAGAGTCGGACCTCCCAGAATGACCACTGCGCCAAACCTGGTCTCTCTGAATTTGATAAATCCAACCGCCATCTGCAGCACACCTGCCAGGACAGCGACAATCTCGATGACAAGCCCCAGGCTCATTCCGTGTGTTGCAGCATCCAGCACTACCATTAAAAGCGCAGTAAAGGCAATAATAAGGTTGATCTGAAATACTTTTTTGTTTGATCTTGCATACTGGTCAGGGGTCATATAATTTTCTCCTTTAGCCATGAAAACAGAATTTAACTGTACAATAACTGACAAGAATAATTATACAATATTTCGTTGTGAATAATTATTAAATTACGCTAAAATCAATCTTGCATCCGGTTATGAAGTCAGATAGTCGGAATGTGTATTAACTCCAACTCTGTTCTGTGGTGCGTATGAGGCATGGGCTACCAGTGGGTAGTATTTGACAGAATCCGTATCGGCCGATTCACCGGAAGCTGAGTAATCTGAATAAACACACAGCTCACCATTAGTCGACGCCCCCGAATAGGCATCGTAATGGTCGTGCCCGATTTTGGGCGTAGAAAAAAAGCAGTCATTCTCTTTAAGAACAACTGCCCTTTATGTAAAATCCATATTCAAATATCCTGCGTGATGATGTCCGGTTAACAGTATCTACACCAGCGCTACACCAGGCCTACACCAACTGCCATTTTCTAATGTGAATTTATGTAGCGAAACGTGTAATTTTAGTTTCCAAACAATCGCGAAATAATGGTTCGCGTGACCTTATGTAATTATACGTGATTAAGGAGAAGTCTTTCGATTCCCAATTTCATGGTAATTTATCTCCTTTAAAACAATTATTTACATAAAAATAGCCCTAACACGGCGAATATATATTACCATGTCAGGGCAGATTTGTAAAAGAACTATGGGTTACCTCATGGCATCCTTCATGGAGCGTACATACTCACCAACGTACCTCGGGCAGTCTCTTCCATATTTCTCAATTATCTTGATGATGGCTGAGCCCACGATCGCTCCGTCAGATATATCAGACATTTTCTTTGCCTGCTCTGGAGTTGATATTCCAAATCCAATAGCGCAGGGAATATCAGTGCTCTTTCTAATGGCTGCCACAATAGAATCAAGGTCTGTTGTTATCTCGGATCTTGTGCCTGTAACCCCAAGGCTTGATACCACGTAGATAAAGCCCTTGGCTTCTTTTGCGATCATGGCTATCCTGTTTTCTGATGTGGGTGCTATGAGAGATACAAGGTCCACATCGTACTTGTTGCAGATATCCTCAAACTCTTCCTTTTCTTCGAAGGGGAGATCTGGAAGGATAAGGCCGTCTATTCCAATCTCATTGCAGGTCTTTATGAATTTATCTGCATCGTAGGAATACACTACATTTGCGTAAGTCATAAATACCATGGGAATAGTGACTTCTTTTCTAAGCTCCTTTACCATGTCAAAGATCTTGTCTGTGGTTACTCCCCCAGTGAGCGCCCTAAGGTTTGCTCCCTGGATAACAGGGCCCTCTGCTGTTGGATCTGAAAAAGGGATACCAAGCTCTATAAGGTCAGCTCCATTTGCCGCCATCTCTATTACAGTCTTTTTTGTGGTCTCAAGGTCGGGATCGCCGCAGGTTATAAAGGCGATGAATGCCTTTCCGTTTTCAAAAGCTCTTTTGATATTGCTCATCACTCATCCTCCCCTACATATGTAACACCCTTGTATCTGGCAATGGCTGCGCAGTCCTTGTCTCCGCGGCCTGAAATTGTTATTACGATGATATCATCCCTACTCATCTTCCCTGCGATCTTCATGGCATGGGCAACTGCGTGAGCTGACTCAATTGCAGGAATAATGCCCTCTGTTTTAGAAAGATACTCAAAGGCGTTTACTGCCTCGTCGTCAGTTACAGGAACATACTCCGCCCTTCCTATGTCGTGAAGGTGAGCGTGCTCAGGACCGATACCTGGATAATCAAGCCCCGCAGAAATTGAATATACAGGAGCTATCTGTCCATACTTGTCCTGGCAGAAATAGGACTTCATTCCGTGAAAGATTCCCAGGCGGCCAGTGTTGATGGTGGCTGCAGTCTCAAAGGTATCAATGCCTCTTCCGGCAGCCTCACAGCCAATGAGGCGCACATCCTTATCTTCTATGAAATTGTAGAAGCTTCCGATGGCGTTTGATCCGCCTCCTACGCAGGCCAAAACTACACTCGGAAGTCTGCCTTCTTTTTCAAGGATCTGCTCTTTTATCTCTTTGGAGATGACAGACTGGAAATCTCTTACTATTGTTGGAAATGGGTGTGGTCCCATAACTGAACCAAGACAGTAGTGAGTGTCGCTTATCCTATTGGTCCACTCTCTCATAGCCTCTGACACCGCATCCTTAAGGGTTGCTGTTCCTGTTGTGACAGGAACTACCTTTGCTCCAAGAAGCTCCATCCTGTACACGTTAAGAGCCTGCCTCTTTGTGTCCTCTTCTCCCATGAACACAACGCACTCCATCCCCATAAGTGCTGCAGCTGTAGCTGTTGCAACGCCGTGCTGGCCAGCTCCTGTTTCAGCGATGAGCCTTGTCTTTCCCATTTTTTTTGCAAGAAGTGCCTGACCAAGAACGTTGTTTATCTTGTGGGAACCTGTGTGGTTAAGGTCCTCTCTCTTTAAATAGATCTTGGCGCCGCCAAGGTCCTTAGTCATCTTCTCTGCGTAGTATAAAAGGGACGGCCTTCCTGCGTATTCATTAAAAAGAGTCTGAAGCTCTCTATTGAACTCAGGATCATTCTTGTAGTGGTTGTAAGCCTCTTCAAGCTCTATCACTGCATTCATCAAAGTCTCTGGAATGTACTGTCCGCCGTGTACTCCAAATCTTCCGTTTTTGTTAGTCATGATTCTTACTCCTTGCTTCTCTTACAAATTCTCTCATCTTATCTGGATCTTTTTTGCCCTCTGTCTCGATGCCGCTACTTACATCAACTGCCATAGGCCTTAGTTTTTCTATAGCCTCTGCTACATTTGCTGCATCAAGGCCTCCTGCAAGAAACCATCCTTTTGACAAGTCTTTAAGCTTATCTGTAACTTCAGGGCTTTGTAATATCTCCCAGTTAAAGCTCTGACCGCTTCCGGTTCCGGAATCCAGTAAAAAGAAATCCGGGCTTTCCAATGAAAAGCCATCAAGTTCCAGTAATAAACTTTCTTTATCTCTGACCTTTAGAGCTTTTATAATCTGGCACTCTGGGGAGATCTCTTTTAACCTCTCTATGTAGCTGCCATCCTCATGTCCATGGAGCTGGGCTATATCAATGACTTCATCATTTAAAAGCGCCGCGACGTTAGAAACTTCCTCATCCACAAACACTCCAACTGCCTTTATTCCTGGTAAAAGAGCTTTCTTAAGCAATAAAGCTTCATCCCTTGATACATAGCGGCTACTCTTTTCCCAAAGAACAAACCCTATGTACTCAGGTTTAAGTTCATTTGCTGCTTCTATATCAGATTGTCTTTTTAGGCCACACAGTTTTATCTGGGTCATCTTCCCCTCCTCCGGGTAAAGAGCTGTCATAATAGTCCCTTAAGCTCTGATAGTTTCTTTTTCTTATCCTCAGCTCTCATAAGTGTCTCACCTACAAGTACTGCGTCAGCTCCAATCTGCTTCAGTATCCTGACATCTTCTGCACTCTTAACGCCGCTCTCAGATACGAAGATAACATCTCTTGGAATAAGTTCCCTCAGCCTTCTGCTGTTTTCCGTATCCACAGTAAAGTCCTTAAGGTTTCTGTTGTTTACACCTATGATCCTGGCGCCGCACCTAAGGGCCATCTCTACTTCTCTTTCATCGTGGGTCTCAACAAGAGCTGAAAGACCAAGCTCGTCGCATATTGCCATATATTCCTTTATCTGTTCACCTGACAGTATGGAGCAAATGAGCAGAACTGCTGAAGCTCCCAGTATCCTGGCTTCATAGATCATGTACTCATCAACTGTGAAGTCCTTCCTAAGACACGGAATACTTACAGCCTTAGCTATCTCCTCAAGATACCTGTCACTTCCAAGAAACCACTTTGGCTCTGTAAGAACTGAGATGCAGTCAGCTCCTGCCTTGTCGTACTCTTTCGCAATGTCAAGATATGGGAAGTCTTCTGCAATGATTCCCTTTGAAGGAGACGCCTTCTTGCACTCACAGATAAAAGAAATATCATCTTTCCTAAGAGCCTTTTCAAAAGAAAAATCTCCTTTAGGCATGGAAAGAGCAGCATTTTTTATTGTATGAAGCGGGGCCTTTTCTTTTGCCAGAGCCACCCTTTCCTTTGCATATGAAGCTATCTCATCCAAAATAGTCATAGTATTAACTCATCTTTCTTATATAAAACTTACTCCGGTCTGTTACTTACTTCTTTTACTTTCTCAAGTGTTTCAAGGGCCTTACCTGAGTCGATCAGCTCTGCAGCAAGCTCAATACCTGCCTTGAAGCTCTCTGCCTTTCCTCCGATGTAAAGAGATGCTCCAGCATTTAAAAGAACTGCATCTCTCTTAGGTCCCTTTGCTCCTTTTAATATGTCGATGGTGATCTTAGCGTTCTCCTCAGGAGTTCCGCCAACCAGCTCACTCTTATCACACTTTTTAAATCCAAATTCCTCTGGGGAAACCACGTAGGTCTTGTACCATCCGTCCTTGATCTCGCAGATCTTGGTGTCGGCGCTAAGTGAAATCTCATCAAGCTTATCAAGGCCATACACAACCATTCCTCTCTCAACACCAAGGCTTACAAGGACCTGAGCCAGTGGCTCAACCAGGTACTCATCGTATACGCCAAGAAGCTGCATCTTGGGAGATCCCGGATTTGTAAGTGGTCCAAGGATGTTGAACACTGTTCTGAAGCCCAGCTCTTTTCTGATGGCTCCTACATACTTCATGGATGTGTGGTACTTCTGCGCAAAGAAGAAGCACATTCCGGCTTCGTTAAGAAGTTCAATACATCTTTCAGGACTCTGCTGAATATTTACTCCAAGAGCTTCAAGGCAGTCAGCAGTTCCGCACTTAGAGGAAGCTGCTCTGTTTCCGTGCTTGGCAACCTTCATACCGCCTGCAGCTGCAACCAGCGCTGATGTAGTAGATATGTTAAAGCTTCCTGCGTTATCTCCGCCTGTTCCAACGATCTCGAACACCTCCATACCTGTGTCAACTTTTGTTGCGTGGTCTCTCATGGCAGCTGCGCAGCCTGCAATCTCATCAGTTGTCTCAGCCCTTGCGCTCTTGGTTGAAAGAGCGGATAAAAATGCAGCGTTCTGAGTAGGAGTTGTCTCGCCGCTCATGATCTCGTTCATCACGCTGTAGGCTTCATCATAGGTAAGGTCTTCTTTGTTTACGATTTTTACGATTGCTTCTTTGATCATGTCCTGATCCTCCTTGTGATCTTTGCTCTGCCAAGGAGAAATTCCTGATAAAAGAAAAGTCCCTGACAGAAAACTCTTTGTTTCTGTCAAGGACGAATATGTACTGTTATGTACGCCACTATCCGCGGTGCCACCTTGCCTTCACGGTTTGACCCGTGCTCTTATAGGATACCTTCATATCCCGGGCAACTAACGTATGCCTTCACGTTGCAGAATACTAAATGAATACTCTTCCTCTGCACCCTCTGTGGTCCATTTGATAATCTGTTTCCTGCCCGGCTCGCACCTTCCCGGACTCTCTGTGAGGTCATGTATTACCTTTATCTCCACTTCATCGGTTTGAAGTATTAAATTAAAAGAATAATATCATTGCATAATTATACTGTCAAGAAAAATTTTCTGGCTGAGGTAGGGACGGACAAGACACAGGGACGGTTCTACTGACAAGACACGGGGACGGTTCTACTGTCTTATTTTATCAAGATAAAACAAGACAGTAGAACCGTCCCCGTGTCTTGTCAGTAGAACCGTCCCCGTGTCTTGTCGCCAGTAACTCTCCTTACATCCTCATGGCAACCTCATATGCCCGCCAGATAACAGTCCTTAAATTACCTATCTTCTGACAGTCACCAACGTAGTCCATGTTGCTGGTCCTGTCGTTTTCTTTTGTGACCGGGTCAGGAATATAGCCTGCGCTACTGATGACACTGTCACAAGCGATCTCTATCTCTTTTCCACCCTTGTCAGTGCAGATTATGGAGCCGTCCCGAACCTCTTTAAGAGAAGTCTCAAGATATACAGGAGTCTTGTGAAGCGCAAAGTACTCACGAAGATATGAGCTGTTTGCAAGGCAAACGCCAGTCTGGGAAACAAGGTCATCCTTCATCTCAACGATAATTGGCTCCTTACCCATAAGAGCAAGTTCGTAGGCGATCTCACATCCAGTAAGACCTCCGCCTATTACTGCAACCTTCTGTCCAACCTCTGCTCCCCTAAGGAACTCGCAGGCCTCAATCATCTTCTCGTGACCAGGAACATTCTTAAGGATTCTTGGCTTTGATCCTGTGGCGATTATGATATCGCTCTTTCTTCCAAACTTCCTTGGGTCATCTATATTTGTATTTAAATGCACTTCAACGCCCAGAACTTCCATCTGTCTTCTGTACCAGGCAAGAAGGTCACGGAGCTTACCCTTGTAGGATTCGGCACTGGCTGCGATAAAGGTTCCGCCAAGTTCGCCGCTCTTTTCATAGATAATGGGATTATGGCCCCTGAGCTTAAGTACCCTTGCGCACTCCATTCCGCCTATGCCACCGCCAACGATATAGATAGTACTTGGGTGCTTGGCCTTCCTGATATAGTGCTTGTCCGTCTGCATTGTCTCAGCGTTTACTGCGCATCTTGCAAGGTGCAGGGAATCTGAAAGGGCCTGGTCATTTGGAACGCCCTTGTAATGGCACATGTTAAAGCAGCCGTTGTGGCAAAGGATACATGGCCTTATATCTTCCTCTCTTCCCTCCATGAGCTTGGTAACCCACTCGGTATCTGCAAGGAAAGGTCTGGCAAATCCTGCTCCGTCAATCTCGCCTGACGCAATAGCATCAGCAGCAACCCTTGGATCCATCCTGCCTGCACAGACAACTGGAACATCAACTTCTTTTCGCAGGTTTATTACGTCCTGAAGGTTACAGTTTTCCGGCATATAGATCGGAGGATGAGCCCAGTACCAGGCATCGTAGGTTCCGTTGTCGCAGTTTAGCATATCGTAGCCAGCATCCTTAAGATACTTGGCAGCCTTAACTGACTCCTCAAAATCTCTTCCTGCTTCTACGTAATCCTCTCCAGGAAGGGCTCCCTGTCTCATTCCCTTTGTCTTACTTATTACGCTGTAGCGAAGAGATACAGGAAAGTCATTTCCACACTGCTTCTTGATCTCCTGAACAATTTCGACAGCAAAGCGGTATCTGTTTTCAAAAGAGCCGCCGTACTCATCAGTTCTTTTGTTGACATAGGGAAGCGTGAACTGATCAAGAAGATATCCTTCATGAACTGCGTGAACTTCTACGCCGTCAACTCCAGCGTCCTTAAGGAGTTTTGCGCACTTACCAAAAGCTACAACATACTCCCTTATCTCAGCTACAGTCAGCTCTCTTGAAGGCACCTTATCTGACCATCTGTTAGGTGAAGGGCTGGCGGATGCAGTGATCTTGTCAAGGTCCATAAAGGGCTTGGATAATACTCTTAGAGCCGGATTTGTATACAGTTTTTCCATCAGGCTGCTGATGGTAAAAGACCTGCCAAAGCCTGCTGTGAGCTGGACAAAGAGCTTGGCTCCAGTCTTGTGAAACTCTGGCATCCACTTAGCAAGGTCCTGATACATCTGCTTGTTGGAATAAAGCCACTGCCCAAACATGGGGTTATAAACCGGCTGGCATCCTGGCAGCACAAGACCTGCATTGTTCTGTGCAACCTTCAGGATAAACTCAGCTCCTGCCTTATCAAAATGATTTTTCTCCATCCATCCAAAAAGATCTGTTCCTCCCATGGATGTAAGGACAATCCTGTTTTTAATCTGACATTTTCCAATCTTCCAAGGTGTAAAAAGTGGCTGTAGTCTCTGATCCATAATGTCTCTCCCGGATAATTATATAAAGCTGATATTCTCAAATCTCAAAATAAGCCTTTATCTGTGACAGCTTCTCTTTTCCAGCTGCGCGTCCCAGCTCATAGACTCTTTCTATCTCTTTTGGGTCCTTCTCAATGGGGCTTATATTAAGCGGTTCCTTTGGTCTTATTACCACTACTTCCCCAGCTTTTTCTTTTTCCCTTATATATCTCTTTTCCTCGTTGTACATAAGATGGCGCTTGTCCATGCACTCGATCATCGCTGGATACTTCCTGTACATGATCTTAACAAGAGGCATTAGCTTTTGCTGGCCCTTAATGTAATCTATGGGCTGGGTTTCAATGACAAGTATCTTGTCATACCCCTTATCTTCCATGAACTTTAACGGAATTGAATCGGAAGTTCCGCCATCTAAATACTTCCCGCCGTCAATATTTACAATACGAGAAACAAGAGGCATTGAAGCTGACGCCTGTATCCACTTAAGATCACCAGTCTTTCCATCTGTGCACTTATGGTACACTGGGCCTCCCTTTTCAATGTCTGTTGCCACGCAGTAGAACTCCATTTTGCTTTCCTCAAAAGCCTTCTCATCCCACTTATCAAGTTTGTGAGGAAGCTCGTCGTAGCAAAAAGGTACGTTATAAATATCTCCTGTAAAAACCAGAGATCTTATACTGTGATATCTCTTATCACTACAATACTTTTTATTATATCTGTAGGCTCTTCCAATCTGATGTGACTTAAGATTACATCCAAAGGTAGCTCCAGCCGATACTCCCACAGCTCCGTCAAAAGATATTCCTTCTTCCATAAGGACGTCCAGAACGCCGCAGGTAAACATCCCGCGCATGGCTCCGCCCTCCATAACAATGCCCTTTCTCATAATTATCTCCCTGTAAAATAACTAAATTTCATTATATACCAAAAAAGGCGCCCCGTTAAGGGCGCCCTATAGACTGTTTAAGTATCTTCGCTTCAAGCATCCTCAGGAAGAGGAATGTTTGATACGGAGGTGTATGTTACCACAACGTCATCGTAATCAGATACGTTCATGCCTACAACCTGGTAGTTGGTGCTTCCGCCGCGGAAGGTTGTTCCAACATCAGCGATATTTACTGTATCAAAGGCAATGGGCTTTCCGTTTTTAAGGAAGATGGTGCGAACACCAACGCCCTGAATGTCGTACTTTGAGTAGTTTGTTGCAGACAATTCAACAATGTGTCCATTTCTTTTGGCATTTACTGAAACCTGTGAGTATGCGCACTTATCTGTTGGAGCCACGCTGTAGTCATACTCAAAGCTTGCTGCCTTTCGGATCGACTCCTGGCTGAACTGTCCATAGAGAATAAACTGCTGGCCATTCTTAACAGCGTCAGAGTAATCATTTACCCTTCTAAGCACCGTTCCGCCGCTGTCCTTGGCCAGGAAATCGGCGCTTATTGCAATGTCGCTCCCAGTGTTATTAGTTGCAACAACCACATAGTATGTAAAATAGCCCATTCCATCAGGAATGAGATACTCATCGTCAATTGTGATCCCTGAGGAAGCCTCATTTTCAGCATATGCTGTTTTAGCGGGAACAAGGTCGGATTCGATAGATAAGGCAGAAATGATCATCCCCATAGCGACAATTAATGAAAAAATTCTCTTCTTCATAGCCTTCTCCTCCGACAAAAGATTTGTAACTTTTTTACTCGTTACATAAATAATTATCGGAGAAAAAAGTGCCATTTTCCATAGGGAAAAGGCACTTTTAATGGTCTTTTAAGAAAAGTTCCAATTGGTTTAGAAACTACTTGTAGAGCACGTGGTATCCACCAAAATCTTCCTCAGTAAACATGCTGATATCCGTAAACCTGTCCCTGTCAGCGCTTGATACAACGAAGACATCGCCCTCATATTCCGGAAGATTCACATCCTGTGGGAGCTCAAAGAAAAAGTTCCCAAAGCTTTCAGCAATTCTGAACTCTGCCGTCTCATCCTTGTACTTAACCGTACTAATGAAGCGGTATGGATCATACTCAGTGTAGTAAAGAGCCAGCATAAAGGGCGCTGAGAGGCCATCGTAGGTTGAATGTATGGTCCTGTCGTCCCCGGCGATCTCATAAGCTCTTTTAATCGCATCTCCGTATCCTGGCATAAAGATACTTACAGACCACTTGTTAAATCCCGTGAAGTAATCTCTTGTAAAAGAAACGCCTCCCACTAAAAGCACCATGGTAAGGGCCATGGCTGCTACACTGCCAAGATTTTCAAATATAAACACAGCTCCAAGTACAAAGAAATAGATAAGCGGTACAAAGAGCATTACCAGCCTTTGAATATCAGGAAGTATCACAAGATCAAGAATAATGCTTCCAAGTGTTACAAATATAAACATGGCATTTAATATCCTGCCCTGCTGCCCTTTTTCATCACTTACTTTTGAAAAGAGCTCTTTTATCCCAATAGCAAAACCAATAAATGTCATAGGGAATGTAAATGCAAACAGCGTAGCATAGCCCTTTAGGTAGTGGGCTATGGTGTTATGGCTGTTACCAACGCTTATTGTAAGCAGCATTGACTTAAGGTTACCAAGTATCCCATTTATAAATCCATCCCCAAAAGATGCAAAGGCTTCCCCGGTTCTTGCCGCTGTAAACCTGTTAAAAGTAACTACATCAGTGATGATCTCTGGAAGTCCCAGGTAGTTAACTGCATAGAACAATAGAAGTGGCGCAAATACTACCAAAAAAGTAATAATGGCTGCCAAAAGCTGGCGGATTGTCAGAGCTTTTTCTTTGACAGAATATGCAGCGATAAGGACAAGTACCACAGGAACTACAATGGTCGCTGCTCCATAGCTGTACATTGAAAGAGCAAAGGAAGCAGCGCTCAGGCAGTATATAACAGTGCTCTTCTTTTTGGAAGCAAGCAAAAACAGATATACAGAAAGCATCAGATTAAAGGGCATAATGTTGCTGTCAAGGCTCCACCTGGACAATATTACGTGCCAGGGACAGATAGCAAGAAAAGCTGCTCCAAGAACAGATGCTTCATTCCTATAGCTCTTTTCCTGAAATCCAAGTCGCAGGGTCTTATAGAAAAGAAATACCGTAAGGATGCCACATATGGCAGGAATAAGTCGAAGCTTAAATATCCCCGTTCCAAACAGCGATATTGAGATCACATTAAGATAAATAAGAAGTGGGCTTCCTCCTCCGCATCCCCAGGTAATGGGATAGATTGGGAAGTGATAGCCGTCTCTGTCTATTCCGAAGTTTGAAAGGATATAAGCTTCATAACCGATGGAAGCTTCGTCCTGCTGAAGACCATAAGGAACCGCTCCAAGCTTATATAGCCTCAGGATTGCAGCAACGACCATGACTACTACAAAGCAGATTCCTGCTGCCCTGTCGCTTAAGTGTGATCCGCCCTTTTTCCTCCCTGAAAAATAAAAATATAAGGCTGCCACACCCATAAGGATGTAGGCAGCCATTGCTATATAGTTGTAATAATCAATTATTCGCATCTTGTTTCCTATCTTGCGCGCATTGCGGCATTCCAGTCTGTGATGCCCATGTAGGACGCTGCTCTGCCGATATACGCTCCGGCATTAGGACCATCCATCTGCTGATAGAATTCGAAAGCAAGCTTTCTTGCACCATTTTGATGTGTAAGTCCAACCGAAAGCCCCTGTGCTACTTCTACAGGATAATCCGTCTGTCTGTTAAATGCAATAAGCTTGATGTACTGGTTGGTAACACATCTCTGGTAGGCATAGACAATGGCAGCCGCCTGAGCTTCTTCTCCCTGAGTTGAAGAGTAGCCTACCTCAGTCAGAAGTACCGGTCTTACTCCACCCTTGGAATTTCTAAATGCAGGCTGGCAAAGGAAATCTGTAAGGACTTCAACATTTTCCATTGTAAGGTACGGTGTGTTCATATCATGAGTGACCATGGCAGCATTCTTTGGAGTCCAGAAGCTGGTCCAGGTCATTGGATAGTTGTATGGATGCTCAGCAACTGCCCAGTCGATATTACCCTGAGCTGTAATGCAGGCATTTATTGCCTCAAGCATACTCCTTGCTGAATAGTAGGAACCATTATGGATATGTGTCCAGTTCTGATCAAGGCTTATGCAAACATAGGCATTTGCGTTTCTGCTCTTGATGGCATTGTAGCAAACTCTCACAGAATCTGAGTAGAGCTGTGCATAGGTCATCTGGTCTGTAATGCTTGAATAGTTCCACACGTTCTTGGCATTTACTTCATTGGCGATAACCCAGTTATCAACCTGTCCGCAGCCATTCTTTCCGTTATATCTCATGGCAAGGAAAGAAACCACAGCCTCAAGGTACTCAAGTCCCTTGTCCTCAGAAGTATTCATGAGGTAGTAATTAGATCTTCCTCCCCTTGCTGATGGAGCGATCATAAATTCCTCTCCTGCAGCCCTGGGGTTTAACAGGACCATGGTCATGCCCATACCCTGATTGGTACTTGTTCTTACACAGTGATCGTACTGACTAAGGTACGCAGAATCAAAGTAGTAGGTCTTTCCATTGTAACCGTACTGAACACCGCCGTTTCCGCCGATGACATCTGAAAGATTTATGTTATATGCACCCTGCTTTACGCCAAGCTGAACAGACTCAGTATTGCCGTTTCCAATCTTGGCTCCATCAAGGATAAGTCCTTTTTTGCCGTTATTTTTTCTGGCTGGTGATCCTGCTGCAAGAGCTTCAGGATTGGTGATGTACTTAGCTCCTGCTACAGAGATGAAATTCCCGCCCTGCTTAACAGCAACCTGAAACTTATCATAAAGGTGGCAGTTTATTGTCTGATATCCCAGGGGAACAGTCATGTTAAGGCCTGCGCTTATTGGCGCCTGTGCTACAGGTGAGCCTGCAGGTGCTCCCTGATAAGGTTTTTCAGCGAAAAGATAAAACTGACCATCATCACTTGATGGCAGGTCCGAAGCAGATATATTAACAACAACATTTTCACCTGCTATAGATACAGAGTTGATGGTGACAGCTCCAAGTCCAGCAGCATCTGCCTTTAATGGAGCAAAAGAAAATACACTTACAACAGTAGCTGTTAATACAGCAGCCATTTTAAGTGATGAAAAGAATCTGTTTTTGATCAATTTGCTTTTCCTCGTTTCAATTAGTAGTAAACTTCTTATTTTCCGCTAATGCGGTATTACAATGATAGCGAAAAATCATCAAAATTACAATATATTTTGTACTTGATTTAGAATTTCAGTTTCTGTAAAGCCCTTAGTAATCAACTTTCATAAGAGCCAGACCCTGTGGAGGCGCTGTGGGTCCTGCTTTTTGCCTGTCGCAGGCATCCAAGATGTCCTTAACTTCATCCGGCCTGATATTTCCATAGCCAACTTCTAAAAGAGTACCTGTCAGGATCCTGACCATGTTCTGCAAAAATCCGTTGCCATGGAAATACAGCCTTATGTAATTTCCACTCTCCTCTATGTTGATAGTATCAACACATCTTACAGTGGACTTTTTCATCTTCGTATTGCCACAAAAGCTCTTAAAATCATGGGTTCCAAGAAGGTGCAGGGATGCAGCCCTCATAGCCTCGGTATCAGGCTTTTTGTCTAAGATAGTGACATACTTTCTGTCAAAGACAGGCTTACTTACGCCATACCATAAGGTATATCTGTAGGTCTTGCCTACGGCGTTGTACCTTGCATGAAACCTGTCAGAGCAGACTTTCACTTCATTAACTGAAATATCTTCTGGAAGATATTCGTTCATGTAACTTTGGATCTCATCCTCTGACATGTCAGTTTCAAGAAATACATTAGCTGTCATGGCCCTTGCATGGACGCCCGCATCCGTTCTCCCTGCTCCAATGAGGTTAACAGCAAGATCGCCACTGTTTCCAACCATCTTATTAAGGACCGCTTCAAGCTTACCCTGGATGGTCATATCCTTACCAGGCTGACGCTCCCACCCATGGTACCTTGTTCCGTCATAACTTATGATAAATTTAAAATTGCGCTTCATAATCTGTGCCAATCTCTTTATCCAAGAACAACGTCTATATTGTGGCTGTCTTCAGACAGTCCATCTATGATGTCAGTTCCAATTATCATGCAGCCATCGCCTGCTGTCTCAAGCTCTTTTCCATCAATAGAAACGCTCTTAATAGCGTATGAACCAGCATCCTTCTTATATGGATTACTGTAAGTAATTGTAAGCTTTTTGCCTCTGAAAACAAGGCTTATGGAAGCTAATCCCTTATCATCAAACTGTGAAAGAACAAGTTTAGGATCTAGGCACAGCTCTCCCGCAAGTCCGCAAACGCCAAACTCCTCAGTTACCACAGTCATAAGATACCAGCTGGCAGCTCCTGTGAGGTAGTTATAAAGTCCTCTTCCCTCGCCGTTAAAGTACTCAGGAATACCTGGGTAGATCCTGCTGGTTTCAAAGTCCTTAGCAGTTTCATATAAGGAGTTAAGGGCTTTAAATCCCTCTTTTGCAAAGCCTCTCTTATAAAGGGCATTACCAAACATTACTGCCATATGTGAAAAGACAGCGCCATTCTCCTTATCTCCGTAGGAGAATCCAAACATTCTTCCAAGGTCTGTTCTAAGAGCCTTAAAGTCAGTATTTAGACGATATCCGCCAATTTCCTTACTGTAAAGATGCTTGTCAGCACTCTTTATGATCTTAGGTACATCCTCGTCCAGAGCAGTTCCTGACATTACAGAAAACACCTGGCCTGTAAGCATCATTCTCACGTTCTTGCCATCAGGTGTAGCAAATTCACCCTCAACTGCATTGCCATTGTCATCGTAATATCCGTTGTACCAGCCGTCGCCCTCAGAGTCTCTTACCCACTCTCTTTCTCTTATGCGCTTCATAAGATCCTGAGACTTTTCCTCAAGAGCCGCTGCCAGTTCTTCAAGGTCAACCTCTTCCTTGACGCCGCTTATAGATGATCTTACTTCATCCATGTAGCCATAAAGGAGCTTTCGTTTATTGTCAGGACTGCCAAAGAGTTCCTCTCCGTCGGATAGGATAAGTGGCAGTATCTCTTTTGCCAGCATGCAGGTCTTTCCTGCTCCCTGAGCTTCATAAACTCTTATGTAATCTGCTATCTCCTGAAGGTTACCAGCATAGCCATTTGTAAAGGCAACGCTCTCGCCCTTGTGGGTTCCCATATCAAGAGCATCGTTCCAGTCAGCTCCTCTAAGCCTTATCTGTCCATGCTCTCCCACATCATAGAAGGCTGTAAGGTTTTCTATAAGAAGGTGCTCAAGTACAGAGCCCTTGTACTCTTTTCCAGAATCATCCTTCTGAACTACGCCGTAGCCTTCCGTGTAAGCCTCATCTCTCTTTTCAGCGCGGCAAACGAAATTGTCCTTAAAGTAAGGCACATCCTCCATGAGGATATCAAGGTCTCCTGTCTGATCCATGTAGAGCTTAAGTGTAAGGAATGGCCAGAAGCCATGATCCATCCACACTCTTGGGATTCCATTTCTGTCGGCCTTGAACTCTCCTGGCTTGTCGCCAATGATGGTTGCATTGGTACCATCAAGCCTTACGCCTCTGAAGTTATCAAGGATCATCTTGCGAACACCGTCTGGATCTGTAAGAAGAAGTGCCAGACAGTCCTGCCACAGATCACGCCATCCTCTTCCTCCTCTTCCATAGTCGTGGTGAGGAAGGAATGAACAGCCATAGATCCTTCTAAGCTGTGGCTGGAATGCGATCCACTCCATGAAATTATCAAAGTTCTTATCGCCGGTTTTTACGTGAATATTGGTGATGTTTTCCCAGTACTCTTTAGCATCCTCAAAAGCCTTACCTGCACTGTCCGGGCTAAAGATAGCGTCTTTTGCAGCAATGAAATCTGCGCTGCCTTCTTCGTTAAAATCAGTATCCTTGCTGCCCACATAGGTTCCAATAGCGATCTGGAAGCATACGCTCTCGGAAGGCTTTAGGGTGACGTCCTTAAACTTAAGGGCGCCAATAGTCTCTTTTCCATCCACCTTAAAAGGCGCTGACTTAAAAGCTCCCATTCCATCAAGAAGGGATCTTGGTCTTGTATATGTGCCGCCCTCGCCAATGAACTTATCGGCGTCAGCTATAAAGGAAACCGGGTTTTCTCCATTTCCATCTGTTCCGATCACAAAATAAGCTGTGTCGTTGATCTGATGTCCTCTCTCGTCAAATGAAAGAGTTGGCTTAACGATCACACCTCTGCTTGTGACAGATGCCCTGTTTAAAAGAGATGTAACGTGTCTGTGATCCCTTATATTGTCAGCACTTCTTGCATAGATTGGAACAGCCGCAACCGGAGTAAAAGAGATATCGCTATCTGAGCTGTTAGTAAACTTAACTGTCATGATCTCAGAAGAGTTCTTAAGAAGTGCAAAGATTGTAACCTCCGCCTGGATACCTCTTTCCTTGCTGGTCCTTACAACCTTCTGCCACATACGGCCGCCAAAGAGAGTGACCTCATCCTCTTTGTCCGTAAATCTGTCAGCCTCCTGTGTAGCTGATGCTCCGCAGGCAGACCAGATGCCATCCTCAAACACAGCAAAGAAGTTTCTTGTATCTCTCTCAGCATGAAGGTCAGCTATACTCTTGGGAGCTATCAGAAAATGGTTCTGATCAAGCTTGCTATCACCGCCAAAATCAGGTGAAACTGCGCTCCTAAGTCCTTTGCCTCCTGCCACTGGAAGATAGAGACCGCTTGTATGCTGTGGATCTTTCATTTCAAAAGAGCCGCGATTATCAATAAACTTATAACCACTCATAACACATTCCCTCTTATTTTCTTATAGAATAGTCCTCTAAAAGTTTATCTTACCTTATGGGCAGGCAGGTTGTAAATCAAAAAGGGAAAAACAAATACAAAAAAGACATCATCTGAATTATTCATCAGATGATGTCCTTATTTTTCTTTAATGAGCAGAACTATAAGCCGGGTTATGTCGTGAATGATCATCTATCTAGGACTGCTGTCACCAACAGCCTCAAGCGACCCACCTGAGAACGAGCCGGGCAGACTCATGGTCCTCTTTTCGGTCTTGCTTCGGATGGGGTTTACATGGCTACTGATGTTACCACCAGCACGGTAGTCTCTTACACTGCCTTTCCACCCTTACGCCGCATGCTTGTGGCATGCACAGGGAATGC
>Ga0256405_10004303_pt1 | contig 27020 bp, 28 predicted proteins | sample RumenRJG_02DNA_FD_189096 | JGI IMG/M metagenome (GOLD analysis project Ga0256405, IMG submission 189096) | Bovine rumen microbial communities from Lethbridge, Alberta, Canada - RJG_02 | ecosystem: Host-associated > Mammals > Digestive system > Stomach > Rumen | place: Canada: Alberta... | reverse complement strand
AGTATATCCGGTGATGATGGCTATGTGGACCCACCTGTTCCCATTCCGAACACAGTAGTTAAGCACATATACGCCGAAAGTACTTGGCTGGAGACGGCCTGGGAGGATAGGAAGTTGCCGGTTAGAAAGTACTTGACTGGGGAAGATGTGCCAATGCATATTTTCCTCGGGCAAGACAACATAATATGGCGGTCGTGGTGAAGTGGTTAACACACTGGATTGTGGCTCCAGCATGCGTGGGTTCGATCCCCACCGATCGCCCCATTTACAGGGGTATAGCTCAATTGGTAGAGCAACGGTCTCCAAAACCGTAGGTTGTGAGTTCGATTCTTACTGCCCCTGCCATTTTTTTGGAGCAGTACTCAAGAGGCTGAAGAGGACGGTTTGCTAAATCGTTAGGGTCGCAAGGCTGCGGAGGTTCGAATCCTCTCTGCTCCGCCATTGGAAAGTTAGACGATGAAGGTAAATTCATCGTCTTTTTTGTTGTCATTTGAGGTTGGTTGGGGTATAATTTATTTGTTTTTCTTACATTATTATAGGAGGATGAAAAATGAGTGAAACTTTAGAAAGGCTGTTTCATTTAAAGGAGAATGGAACTACAATCCGCACTGAATTGGTTGCAGGTCTTACTACCTTTATGACAATGGCCTACATTCTGGCTGTAAACCCTGGTATTTTATCATCTACTGGTATGGATGCCGGTGCTGTGTTCGTTGCTACGGCATTGGGTGCTGCTATTGGTACAATCTTTATGGCAGTATTTGCTAATTATCCATTTGCTTTGGCACCAGGAATGGGCCTGAATGCGTTCTTTGCCTTTACCGTATGTGGAGCAATGGGATATTCCTGGCAGGTTGCTTTGGCTGCAGTATTCATTGAAGGTATCATATTCCTTATTCTGTCTCTGACCAATGTCAGAGAGGCAATTTTCAACTGCGTTCCTACCAACCTGAAGTTAGGTGTTACTGCTGGTATTGGTCTGTTTATTGCCTTTATCGGTATGCAGAGTGCCAAGCTGGTGGTTGATAGTCCAACCCTGGTTTCTATTTTCCCTTTCAAGTCTTCTCTGGCTGATGGTACTTTTTATACCACTGGTATGGGTGCTGTATTGGCTTTGATCGGTATTTTGGTAATGGCCGTTCTTATTCATAAGAAGGTTCCAGGAGATATCCTTTGGGGAATTCTCTTCACCTGGATTTTGGGTATGATTTGTGAGGTTGCTGGAATTTATGTTCCTAACCCAGAAATGGGCATGTTCTCAACTATTCCTAATTTCTCTAATGGGATTAGTATTCCTAACATTGCTCCAACTCTGATGCAGGTAGATTTCTCTGGCATCTGGACCTTTAACTTCTTTACTGTTATTTTGGCCTTCATGTTTGTTGACCTGTTTGATACCCTTGGAACTCTGATTGGTGTGGCTTCCAAGGCAGATATGCTGGATGAGCAGGGCCGTCTGCCTCGTATAAAGGGTGCACTTTTGGCAGACTCCTTGGCTACTTCTGTTGGTGCAGTATTAGGTACTTCTACTGTATCTACTTATGTGGAAAGCTCTGCTGGCGTTAGTGCTGGTGGCCGTACTGGTCTTACCGCTTGGACAGTTGCTGCTCTCTTTATTTTGAGTTTATTCTTGGCACCATTGTTCTTGACAATTCCTGCATTTGCTACAGCTCCTGCATTGATAGTTGTTGGTTTCCTGATGGTTAGCAGCTTGACCAAGATCGATTTCAGCGACATTACTGAATCTTTCCCAGCCTACATTGCTACAGTAACTATGGTGTTCATGTACTCCATTTCTGAAGGTATTGCCATGGGCTTCATCTCTTATGTAGTGATTAATGTTCTTTCTGGTGAATTTACCAAGAAATCCATTAGTCCGGTGATGTATATTCTGGCAGTAATCTTCATATTGAAGTACGTATTTGTGTAATAAATAATATATAATGATACTAGCGTGGCAAATTTATTTTTTGTCACGCTATTTTATTTTTTTTGATTGACTAAGGGAAAAATTTATGATAACATACTTAACCGTAGGCGCTATAACTATGCGCTTTCCCCAACCGCACAGTGAGGTTTGTAAACAGCGTTTTAGCTGTACCGTAATTGGCGAGTATAATTATAGGGAGGTGTAAGAGAATGTTCGCAATTATTAAGACTGGTGGCAAGCAGTATAAGGTTACCGAAGGTGATGTTATTACTGTTGAGAAGCTGGAGGCTGCTGAGGGCGATGTTGTTACCTTTGATCAGGTTTTGACTGTAATCAAGGACAATGATGTTGTTGTTGGTAAGCCAGTTGTTGAAGGTGCGAAGGTTACTGCCAAGGTAGAGGCTCAGGGCAAGGACAAGAAGATTTTGGTCTTCAAGTACAAGGCTAAGTCCAACTATCGTAAGCGTCAGGGCCATCGTCAGCCATTCACTAAGGTTGTTATCGAGAAGATCGAGGCTTAATGCTAAGCAATGACTTTTAGTTCTGTTGGTCGTTGCAGGGTATTTATTGTTGTTGGTATTTCCTATGAAACGATGCAGACAGAAGGTAGACAGTGGTATCGAAATCCATGTTTACCGCAATAAAGAGGGCAGAATATGGGGCTATACCGTTAGTGGTCATTATGGCCAGCGGGGTAGCAGCATAGTGTGTGCCGGTGTTTCGGTATTGGCACAGACCACCCTAAAAGGATTAGGTGAGCACTTCATGCGCTCAAATGGTATTTCGGAAGATGATGTGGAAAGTTTATCCCGTTATTTGAAATATCAGGTGGCGCCAGGTGACTTACAGGTGAAATTAACAGGGAGCCCGGATGAAATTACAGATGCACTGTTAGAGACAATGCTCATTGGATTGTATGATATACATGATAGTCTTAGCCAAGAGAATGATCCCGAGGGAGTGCATATTTACGAGATTCAACAAGATCAGGAGGTGTAATCCAAATGTTCACTTTTGATTTACAGCTTTTTGCACATAAAAAAGGTGTGTCCAGTACCCGTAATGGTCGTGACAGTGAGTCCAAGCGCCTTGGCGTAAAGGAGCAGGCTGGTACTGTTGTAACTGCTGGCAGCATTCTGGTTCGTCAGCGCGGTACTCATTTCCACCCAGGCAACAATGTAGGTATTGGCAAGGATGATACTTTGTTCGCAAAGATTGCCGGCCGTGTTGCTTTCGAGCGCAAAGGTCGTTATAACCGTCAGGTTAGCGTTTATGCGGTTGAAGAGGCTGCTGTGTAATTAGTAGAGCATACCTGCGTCTGGCATAGGCGCAGGTATTATTTTTATAGTAGTGTGTAAAAAGCTGGCATTGGGAATCAATACCAGCTTTTTACACATCACTTGAATATGACTATTAGCCAGCTGCAGGTATAACGGGAATTTTTTGGCCGGGGGCAGTTGCCTTCAGTCCGGTTTCATTGCTTCAGGTAATCAGCCCCGTCCAATCAACTTTTATACCTCCAGCTGGCTGTGTGAGATATTATCATAAAATGTTTGCTGGTTAGTTTCTGACAGGAGGAACGTATGCAGTTTATTGATAGAACGACTATAAAGGTTATTGCCGGTAACGGTGGCAATGGTAAGTCGGCCTTTCGCCGGGAGAAATTCGTGGCCAAGGGTGGCCCGTCCGGTGGCGACGGCGGCCGTGGAGCGGATATTGTCTTTGTAGTAGATAATAATATGAATACTTTGCTGGATTTTCGCTATCATCGGAAATTCCAGGGTAAGAACGGTGAAAATGGCGATATTAAAAACCAATATGGGCATAATGCACCACCATGTATAGTTAAAGTGCCACAGGGTACTTTGGTAAAGGATGCGGATACCGGTGAGGTATTGGCTGATTTGGTGGAAGTAGGGCAGGAAGCCGTTATTGCCAAGGGTGGCCGTGGGGGCCGGGGCAATGCCAAATTTGCCAATAGTGCCAATCGGGCTCCAACCTTTGCTGAATTAGGTGAACCGGGGGAGAGCCGTAATCTTTTGTTGGAATTAAAGCTGTTGGCGGATGTGGGACTGGTAGGTTATCCAAGTGTGGGCAAATCCAGTCTGGTAGCCGCTGTATCGGCAGCCCGTCCGGAGATTGCGGATTACCATTTCACTACCATTACTCCTGTATTGGGAGTTGTGAATGTAGGAGAACTGGGTGACGAAAAGACCTTTGTTATGGCAGATATTCCGGGATTGATTGACGGTGCCTCGGAAGGAGTTGGCCTGGGCCATGATTTTCTGCGACATGTGGAGCGGACCAAGGTTATTGTCCACATTGTGGATGCCTCTGGTATTGAAGGCCGGGATCCGGTGGAAGATTATTACAAGATTAACAAGGAATTGAAGATATATAGTGAAAAGATAGCCCGTCGTCCTCAGGTTTTGGTAGCCAACAAAATGGATTTGCCGGAGGCTGCCGAAAATTATGAGCGGTTGAAGGAGTTGGCGAAAAAGGAAGGTATTGAAATCTTCCCTATTTCTGCGGTAACCCGTCAGGGCACCCAGGAACTGATCAACCGGGTAGCTCAGGTGTTGGATGAGTACGTGGAGGAGCCGGATACCGAAGAGGGAGTAAAGGTATATGATGCCCAGGAGGAAGACCCGGACAAGGTAACCATCACCCGCAACGATGCCGGTGACTTTATTGTCAGCAGCAAGTCCTTGAATAAGCTGGTGGCCATGACTAATTTTGGCAATGATGAGGCGGTAAGAAGATTTCAGTATATATGGCGCATCAAGGGAATTGATAAAAAGCTGCTTGAGCGCGGCATAAAGGAAGGCAATACTGTTCGTATTGGCGAAATGGAATTTGAGTATCGCGATTAAGGAGTAAATAATTTATGATAAAAAATACATTGACCGGCAAGCAGAAGCGCTTTTTGCGTTCCATGGGTATGACCATGGATCCGGTTGTTATGATTGGCAAGGAAGGGGTAAGCCCTACGGTGGTTCAGTCTGCTGCCGAAGCCATAAAAAAACGGGAATTGGTTAAGGTACGGGTTTTACAGAATTGTCTGGAGGATCCGGAGTCGGCTATTACCACGCTGGCTGAACGTACCAATTCTGATTTGGTACAGATTATTGGCCATAATGGGTTGCTGTTTAAGCGGAATTTTGAGACACCAAAGATTGAATTGCCTAAATAATGTAGCTTGAAGTGAGGTTTTAGGTATGAATACCCGGGAGCATATAAAAAGGGCTAGCCGGATAGTGGTAAAGGTAGGAACAAGTACCTTGCTATACGATAACGGCAAGCTTAACCTGTATAGAATAGAGCAGCTGGTACGGGAGCTGGCGGATTTATCCAGTCAGGGCAAGGAGGTTATTCTGGTAACCTCTGGTGCTATTGGTGCTGGTGTGGTTCGGATGGGATTAAGTGAACGTCCCGCCGGGGTTAAGGAAAAGCAAGCGTTGGCGGCGGTGGGCCAAGGTATGCTCATGCATATTTACGACAAGCTCTTTGCTGAATATGGTCAGGTGGCTGGTCAGGTACTGCTGACCCGGGATAATTATGTACAGCACAAGCAGTACAATAACTCCCGTAATACCTTGCTTACCATGCTTAAAATGGGTGTAGTACCGATTATTAACGAAAATGATGCTGTAGCAGTGGATGAGGTCAAGATAGGTGACAATGATAATCTGTCGGCCATGGTGGCTGCCCTGGTGGATGCCGATGTGCTGATAATCTTGTCGGATATTGACGGGGTGTATACCGGAAATCCGGCCAAGGATCCTACGGCTACGCTTATTCATGAGATAGAGGAAATAACTCCCCATATTGAGCAGATTGCCGGGGGAGCAGGAACTGCCATGGGAACTGGTGGTATGGCCACCAAAATTGAGGCGGCGAAAATTGCCACGGCCTCCGGAGTAACCATGTGCATTGCCTCTGGCTCCGAGAAGGGGATAATTCGCCGCATCATTGATGGTGAAGCTGTGGGAACGGTTTTCCCACCGAAGGAAGCTCATCTGAAGGCCCGGAAAGGTTGGTTGGCTTTTGGCAAGCGCATTAATGGTGATATTGTGGTGGATGCCGGTTGTGTGAAAGCCCTGAAGAGCGGCTCCAGCCTGTTGGCTGCGGGAATTAAGACTTCTGAAGGGGAATACGACAAGGGCGATACCGTTCGGGTACTTACCGAGGATTATCAGGAAATTGCCCGGGGAGTTATTAATTTCCCTAGTGGTGATATTCAGAAAATAAAGGGTCTTAAAACTGATGAGTTCAGAAAGATATTTGCCGATGATGTCCCGGCAGAGGTAATTCATCGGGATAACATGGTATTAATGATCTAAAGGGTAATTGGTTCTTATGGGGAGGTATTGGCAGTGGATTTACAGAAGATAATGCTGGATAAGGCTAAGGCAGCCCAAAAGGCGGCGGAGGCCATGACAATGGTTTCTACCGAGACCAAGAACAATGCCCTGTGCAAGATGGCGGATATGCTGGAGAGCCACAAGGAGGAAATCATTGCCGCCAATCAGGCTGATGTGGCAGCGGCCCAGGCCAAGGGGGTAAGAAAATCCTATATTGATCGGCTTATGCTGAATGATGACCGGATTGCGGGGATGGCAGATGGCCTTAGACAGGCAGCAGCTCTGCAGGATCCCGTAGGAGAAGTGGATTATGGCATCGTCCGGCCCAATGGTTTGGAAATTCGTCGGGTCCGTGTGCCACTGGGTGTGGCTGGTATTATTTACGAAGCCCGGCCAAATGTTACTTCCGATGCAGCAGGTTTGTGCCTGAAATCCGGTAACACTGTAATACTGCGGGGAGGCTCCGAGGCCATTAATTCCAACAAGGCCATTGTAAAGCTGTTACAGGAAGCGGCTTATGGTGCCGGTATCCCGGAAGGGGCCATCCAGTTTGTGGAGGTTACGGACAGGGAAGCTGTGCAGATCATGCTGCGGATGAATGAGTATCTGGATGTAATTATTCCCCGGGGCGGCGCGGGCCTTATAAAGACCGTGGTGGAAAACAGCTCTGTACCAGTTATTGAAACCGGTACTGGGGTGTGTCATACCTTTGTGGATGAGAGTGCGGATTTAAAGATGGCCCTGTCCATTGCGGTAAATGCCAAGGTAAGCCGTCCATCAGTGTGTAATGCCATGGAGACCCTGTTGGTTCATGAAAAAGTGGCGGAGAAATTTTTGCCGGAGCTCAGCAGGATTATGGCGGAAAAAAATTGTGAGCTCAGAGGCTGCCCACGGTGCCTGAGCATTCTGCCGAATATGGTGCCAGCCACCGAGGAGGATTGGCACACAGAATATGGGGACTTGATTTTATCGGTGAAAATAGTCGATAATGTGAATGAAGCGATTTCCCATATCAACAAATACAACACGGGACATTCCGAGACCATTGTGACGGAGAAACTGAATAATGCCCGGCTGTTTCAGCGGCGGGTAGATGCTGCGGCGGTATACGTAAATGCTTCCACCCGATTTACGGATGGGGGAGAATTTGGCTTTGGCGCCGAAATTGGCATCAGTACCCAGAAACTCCATGCCCGGGGACCAATGGGATTGGTGGCTCTTACCAGTACCAAATATCTTATTAACGGAGATGGACAGGTGCGGTGATAGATTTATTGAAGGGCTATGGGAAAACCCTTGGACAGTACCTAAAAACCGCCAAGGGTCGGCATGATGTATTTGACTATGGGCGAGCGATTGGTATAATTATTTTAGTATGTGCAGGTTTGATTATTCTGTTAGGAGACTGACATGGGCAACAAAAAACGTGTAGGTATTTTGGGGGGAACCTTTGACCCCATTCATGTGGGGCATTTGATGACAGCGGAGGCTGTGCGGGATGAGTATAACCTGGACAAGGTAATTTTTATTCCGGCGGCGGTGCCACCCCATAAGCGGCAACAGGAAGTTACCATGGCCAAGCACAGATATGTGATGACGGTGTTGGCTACGTGCTCCAATCCCAATTTTGAGGTTTCAGATATTGAAATGAATCGGCCAGGACCTTCCTATACCATTGACACCATTTCCCAGCTCATTACCCAGTACGGCAAGGGAACGGAGTTTTATTTCATTACGGGTGCTGATGCGATTCAGGAAATCCATACCTGGGACCGGATTGATGAGCTCCTTCAGATGTGTCATTTTATTGGTGCCTCCCGTCAGGGGTGTGTGCCGGATGTTAACCAGATAAAGGAATCCTTTGGGGAATTGGGCAAAGAACGCATTCATCGGTTGGAAACCCCGGAGTTGGAAATATCTTCCACGGATATTCGTCAACGGGTGAAAAAAGGCTATTCCATAAAATATATTGTGCCTACTGCGGTGGAGCAGTATATTTATAAACAGGGATTGTATAAAGATTAAAGACCATATTGGGGATACCTGTTGCGGTGTCCTCTTTGTGGTGTAAAAAGGGATAATTATGACATATGAAGCAATGCAGGAAAAACTAAAAACCAGATTGAAGGCTACCAGATTTGCCCATTCCATGGGAGTCGCCGACGCAGCGGTTTTTTTGGCCAAGCGTTTTAATGTGGATACCAACAAAGCCCGAATCGCTGGTCTGCTCCATGACTGTGCCAGACAATATCCCAATGACCAGTTGATTTTTGAAGCAAGGAAACGAAATATTACCTTCGGAGCTGTGGAAGAAAGCATGCCGCTGCTCTTGCACGGTTATATAGGTGCCCAACTCATAAAAGAGGAATATGATGTGGATGATGAGGCTATAGCCCAGGCAATTTACCGACATACGGTGGGCGGAGCCAATATGACGGATTTGGATAAAATCATTTATTTTGCTGATATGATTGAGCCAGGACGGAATTATCCGGCAGTGGAGCATTTGCGTAATTTGGCCAAGATTGCCAGCCTAAATGAGATGGTTTTGGCGGGACTAAGCCAGTCCATTGAGTTTGTTTTGCAAAAGGGGCATCTTATCCACCCGGATACAGTAATCGCCCGCAACGAGATATTATTACTTAATCATGAGAATAAATAGACTATGAAACAGAAACCTTACAGTGAGACAAGGGAACGAATAAAATATAAACAAGCTGAACGACGGCGCAAACGAAATCTGAAAATAACCCGGATTTTTGGCGCCATGTTGCTGTGTACCATTTTAATGGTGGCCTTGAGCTGGGTTTCCATGAAGGCCTATGAGTGGGGCAGCCAAACCTATGAAACATACATGGAGATATACGAAGGGTATAAGCAGCGCAAGGCCCTTCGGGCAGCCAGCTTTGATCCCCGCTTTGATGATTATACCAATGTACTTGTTGTTGGTTTGGATGCCGGCAAAGAGGATAATGGCCAACAGGCGGATTCCATTATATTGCTAAGCGTTAAGCATGAAACTGGCGAAATGCGCTGCGTGATTATCCCGCGCTACACCATGGTAAATATCCAGGGGAGAGATAAGCCAGAGCCTCTGAACAATTCTTATTATTATGGTGGTATTCCATTGATGGAGCAGACTATTTCCCAAACCTTGAATGTTACTATCCACCATTACGTAGTGATAGATACCGAGGCACTGGCCGAAATAGTTGATATTTTAGGCGGTATAGACCTTTATGTTGATAATGATTTGAACTATGATGATCCGGAGGGGGATTTGTACATACATATCCCCAAGGGCTTGCAGCATATGGAAGGGGACATGGCCCAGAAATATCTGCGCTTTGCCAGTGATGATTTAGGGTCTTACGGCCGCAATATGCGTCAGCAGAAATTTTTGAAAGCGCTCCACGAAAAGATGCTTAACCCGGAGACTATGGCTAGGTTGCCGGAGCTGGTGGATGTGTGTGAACGTCGGATCAAATCCAGCATAGAGACTTTTGACACGGGGCATTTTGCCAAGTTGTTGACCAATATGCAGGGAACTAAGCCGCGGGTGACTTTATTGCCGGGAGAATTGACCAAGGATAACAGTTGGATTTTAAATCCAGAAAAGACTACTAATTTAATGGATGAGTTGTTTCCGGTGCGAAATGAATAATTAGTATAAACAGTAAACATGTAGGAGGAATTAATTTGTACAAAACTTCATTGGAATTGGCTAATGCAATAGCAAAGGCGGCAGATGATAAAAAGGGCCGTGATGTGGTAATTATGAACATGACAGGTTTGAGTCCGGCCACGGATTATTTCGTGGTATGCTCAGCGGGCAGTACCACTCAGGTAAAGGCCATTTCAGATAATATTGAGGAACAGCTTCAGGAAGCAGGTCATACCATGCTCCATCGGGAAGGGTATCGGGAAGCTGAATGGGTGCTGTTGGATTATGGTGATTGTGTAGCTCATATCTTCTTGCAGGACAGCCGGGAATATTATTCTTTGGAAAGTCTCTGGGGAGATGCGGAGTTAACAGCTTATGAGGGCTAACATGGAAAAATCCCAAAAAAAATATGGCCCCAGCACGGTAGCCACCATGAAAGTGGTGCGGGAGTCGGAGCTGGGAGCCTTTCTGGATGCAGAAACTGGTAACACCAATGATGATATATTGCTTCATAAAACTCAGCAGACCAGTGAAGTGAAGATCGGTGATGAGGTAAAGGTTTTTTTGTATCTTGATCCTAAGCGTCGTCTCACCGCCAGTATGCGGGTACCTAAAATGCGGGAGGGCCAGATAGCCCGGCTGAAGGTAATAAATGTATCTCGGGATGGGGCCTTTCTGGATGTAGGAGCTGAACGGGGAATTTTTATGCCCTATGCGGGTATGCGGGGCAATCTCCAGGTGGGTGAAGTAGTATGGGCTAAGCTTTATACTGACAAATCTGGTCGGTTGGCTGTTACCATGAAGGTGGAGGATGAGATTCGCCGGGCCTCGGTAAAGGCTGAAAATGTTAAGCGGGGTCAGGAGGTTTCCGGCTCCATTTATAACATTACTGATCGGGGAATATTTATGCTGACCAATGAGCGGTATATTTGCTTTATTCCTCATAAGGAAGCACCTGTACGTCCGCGGGTAGGGGCGGAGATAACTGCCAGAGTTACCTATATACGTCCGGATGGGCGTTTAAATGCTTCATTGAGACAAGTAAAAGAGAAAGCCATTGATATTGATTCAGATAAGCTGCTGATGTTTTTACAGGACCATGATGGTAAAATGCCGTACTCAGATATTAGTTCACCGGAACTGATTAAGGGAAAGTTCGGTATAAGCAAGGCTGCCTTTAAGCGGGCACTGGGTCATTTGCTTAAAGATGGGCTGGTTGCTGAAAAAGATGGATGGACTTTTTTGAAATAATAAAGTTTTTTGTTGTCAAAGAAGGATTTAATCTATTGATAACGAATATAGAGAGTATATAATATAGTTATGTGAAAATGGCTATGTGGAAAGTGAAAGTGATTATTCCTTGTGCGATGTCACATGGGGTGAAAGATAAAATGGGGGCGATTGAATGGCAGTAGAAGAAAAAAAGGGTATTCTGTTAGAAACTGGCACCAATGAGTTTGAAATCGTGGAATTTAATATTGGGGATGTTCATTATGGAATCAACGTTGCTAAGGTACGTGAGGTTATTACCCGTACCCCGGTTACGGAGATGCCACAGGCTCACCCTTATATTGATGGTTTGTTTACTCTGCGTGGCAAAGCTATTCCATTGGTAAATTTGCCTCGGTGTCTTAATGTTCAGACCCCAGAAGAGCCAAAGAACATAATCGTTACAGAGATAAACAACTACGATATTGGCTTCCTGGTAGACAGTGTATCCCGTATACATCGTGTATCCTGGAAAAACATGGAGCCGGCTCCTGAGGTTGGCGATCAGTCCAGAGTAGTTGGTATAATCAAGATGGAAGGCAAGATTATTCTCCTGTTGGACTTCGAGACTATCATTGCTGAAATCAATCCGGAGATTAATCAGAAGCTGACTACTTTTGATGATGCCAGCGTAGATGTTAAGGCCAAGAGAAGCAATATTCATGTTGTTTGTGCCGAGGATTCTCCGTTGCTGCGTGAGCTGCTTGTTTCCACGCTGCATGAGTCCGGCTATAGATTCGTTCGTGACTTTAACAATGGTCAGGATGCCTGGAATTTCCTGTCTAATATTGATAAGGATATTCCAGTTGAGGATCAGGTTCGGGTTATTATCTCGGATATTGAGATGCCGCAGATGGATGGTCATCGCCTGTTAAAACTGGTGCGTGAGGATCAGCGGTATGCTGAGACACCATTTATTCTGTTCTCCTCCCTTATAAGTGAGGAAATGCGCCGGAAGGGTGAGCAGCTGGGAGCCAATGGACAGATTTCCAAGCCAGAGATTAACCAGCTGATTGGTCTGTTGGATGAGTTGATTTTTAAGAGAAAGCAAGCATAATGTTTTAAAATAAAAGCTTCTGTCATGTTTGATGCATGACAGAAGCTTTTTTAAGGTTTATATGCGATTAATTTTTCCCCTATTGACGATATCGGTATCCTTTAGATTGTATAATGCATCAAATAGGTGCATGTGGAAGGTTCCGGGGCCCAGGGCGGTTTTGGCTGCGATTTCACCGGCTATGCCAAAGCTGAGGGCTGCCAGCAGGGAGGCAGTCAACGGAGAGGCAGCTGGCAGGTAGGCTGCCGCAAGGGCATTTAACATACAACCAGTGCCGGTAATATTACCCATCATTGGAACACCATTACTTATGAGATAAGAACTATTACCGTCAGTGATAAAATCCAGGGGACCGCTAACCAGCAGGGTGGTTCTTTTTTCTTTGGCCCAGTTTCCTAAAAGCTCAGCATATTCCTTGGCATTATCCCGGGTAATTAACTGGTCTTTGTTGGCTTCCACCCCGGAGCTGTGACAGTCTATACCGCAGACAGCCAAAACTTCAGAGATATTTCCCTTGATGATGGTTGGCTTACGTATAGGAATAAATCGGTTGAGAAATTCCTTGCGCAGGGAGCTGCAGGCAGCCCCTACGATGTCAATAACAATAGGAATATTATGGTCCTGGGCGGTTTTTGCCGATACTTCCATGGCTTTTAGCCGACCTGGAGTAATGGCACCCAGATTCAGACAAAGAGCTGCGGCGGTGGCGGTGATTTCGGCTACTTCCTCCGGATGTTCTGCCATAATAGGACGACTGCCCGTGGCCAACACTATATTGGCGCAATCATTGATGGAAATAGGATTGGTAATACAGTGAATAAGTGGCCTGGATTGTTTAACAGTTTTTCGTAGAGAGGTTAATTCCTGAACTAAGGCACGACTACTCATAATTTTTAGCTCCTAATTTCTTTTGAATTTCTGAAAGTGTATTATTGCGCTTTAAAGCGGTGAGAAATACCAAGGCAATGGATCCACCAATAAGGGTCCCCATAATAAAAGATGGTACATAAAAGAGCCAGGTGAGACCAGTGCGTCCCATTAAGAGAGCCATCACCGGATAGGATACAATAGCTCCTATTATACCGGTACCGATTATTTCCCCGCATACGGCGGCAATAAGCTTCCCCTTGGACATTCTATATAATATTCCGGACAGGGTAGCACCGAAAACAGCTCCTGTAAGGGCCAATGGCGGGATCCCCATAAACATCATGCGAATAATACCGATGATAAAGGCGCAGGTAAAGGCTTCAGCCGGTCCCAGCATTACAGCACATACGATGTTAATCAGATGAGCCATGGGACACATGCCTTCAATACGCAAAATAGGTGAGATTACCACACCGAGACCGATCATCATGGCCATAAATACCATACGCAAGATTTTCTGATGACTTTTCATAAAAAAACTTCACTCCTTTAGCTGATTAGCCCGACGGGTCAGCCGAAAAAGTGAAGTTATTGGCATAACAAGACATTTATACAGCAAAACCTGCCAAGCAGTCGGTCGAAGCTCAAAAGCTTCCTCTCAACCCGAAACACGGGGTCCCTCGCTATATAACTGTCTTTTTTAAATCGAAGGCGCTCCTCAACGATTTAGTCAAGTGACTTGACGTCTTAAGTTTAGAAAAATAATAATAATTTGTCAATGGGTTATTTTCTTAATCTTTTTAAACATTTCATTGAACATCTTTTTAAAGGTCTTTTGTGGACTTTTCATATTGACTTGACGCACATCCTCATACTCATAGATGGTTCGGTTATTGTCACCAGTCTGTATGACGCAATGAAGCTTTACCACCTGATATTGAATGTCCTGGGCTGGCTCCTGTACAGGAACAGCTATCGGATGGTACCAGCGCCAACGCCAATGGTGATGCCAATGGTGGTAAGGCCAAAACGGCGGATCAACCCATACCATAGAGGTATGCTCAGGAATATGGACAGTTTCCTCATCGTATTTATCAATTGATACCTTTACAATGGCATCGGTCTGGTAGGTGAAAGGTACATCAGTAACAACTTCCAGTTTACTTTCTTTGGCCGATTCCTTTAATTGATCACAGACATTAAGTTCCAGTACATGGCTGTCCAAATTTACCTTGGTAAGATCCAGCTCATTTACGTATATGGTGTGAATAGTCTTAAAATCAAAATCCTTGTCTGCCCAGCTGATGGGTTCAGCCTGGGCTATAGGAGAAAGCAACAGACACAGGGCGAAAAGAAAAGCACTGCCCAATATGGTAAGAACTCTTTTCATAGCACATCATCTCCTTCGTAAAAATTATACCACATAAGTCAGGGAAAGAAATTAGAAGAGGATTAAGAAAACAGTATCAGAAATAATGGGAAAAAAATCAATTTCCTTAAAGAAAATTCTTGACTTCACGACCTAAATTCGGTACAATACATCAAGTGAGGCTCTGTGCAGCCGCTTCCATTAGCCCCGGAGGCATAGCACAGGCATCATGAATAATGACAATAAAAATTAGACTATTATAGGAGGGATATATCGCATGAAGACAACGTTTATGGCAAATGCTCAGAACGTAGAGCGCAAATGGTACGTTGTAGACGCTGAAGGTCAGACTGTCGGCAGACTGGCTGCTGAAGTTGCTAAAGTTCTTCGCGGTAAACATAAACCAACCTTCACTCCTCATGTAGATACTGGCGATTTCGTTATCGTTATCAATGCGGAGAAGGCTGTATTCACTGGTAAGAAATTAACTGATAAGACTTATTTCCGTCATTCCGGTTACAATGGTGGTACTACTTTTACCCCAGCTGGTCAGATGATGGCTAAGTTCCCAACTCGGGTTATTGAGCACGCTGTTCGCGGCATGCTTCCTCATAACCGTCTTGGTGAGCAGATGTATAGAAAACTGAATGTATATGCCGGTTCTGAGCATCCACATGCTGCACAGCAGCCAGAAGAGCTCAAGCTGAACATTCGCTAATACTTGGAAGGAGGAACATTTTAAATGGCATTAGTTAGCTACTACGGCACAGGCCGCAGAAAGTCTTCCATTGCAAGAGTTCGTCTTGTTCCAGGTGAAGGCAAGGTGACTATCAATGGTCGCGCAATGGATGAATATTTTGGTCTTAAGACTCTCGAGCTGATCGTTAGACAGCCTCTGGAGCTCACTGAGACTGTTGATAAGTACGATGTAATCGCTGATGTAAAGGGCGGCGGTGCTTCCGGTCAGGCAGGCGCTATTCGTCACGGCATTACCCGTGCATTGATGGTACTGGATGGCGAGCTTCGTCCAGCTCTGAAGAAGGCTGGCTTTGTTACTCGTGACCCTCGTGAGAAAGAGCGTCGCAAGTACGGTCTCAAGAAGGCCCGTAAGGCTTCCCAGTTCTCCAAGCGTTAATTCTATATTATTCGCACAATTACCCCGCAGGTATTCTGCGGGGTTTTATGTTGCAAAAAAATAATCATACTGAACAATTTGTAAAAATGTTTAGAAAAATATTTTATTTGTCTAAAAATTGTGTCATAATATATTATGTCCGAGGGGACAAAATAAGTAATCAAGAAAGAGGGGGAGTATATGATTACTTTTCTGTGTGCGCTGGCTGCACTTATTTTAGGATATTTTATTTATGGTAAGATAGTGGACAATATTTTTGGCCCTACCGACAATCCTACACCAGCCACAATTCACAATGACGGCGTGGATTATATTCCATTGCCAACCTGGAAGGTGTTCATGATTCAGCTCTTGAACATTGCTGGCCTTGGCCCAATATTTGGCGCCTTGGGCGGTGCCCTTTGGGGACCTTCCGTGTATTTCTGGATAGTATTAGGTACTATCTTTGCCGGTGGTGTTCATGATTATCTGTCAGGAATGATCTCTTTGCGCGAGGATGGCAAGAGCATTTCCGAGGTAGTAGGTCATCACATGGGCGGCACCATGCTGTTTATTATGCGTGTGTTCTCCGTAGTGCTTCTGGTATTAGTTGGTACAGTATTTATGACCGGCCCGGCCGGACTGTTGGCCAAGCTTACCGGCGTAGCGGTAACCATTGTGTTGCCATGCGTGCTGCTGTATTATTTCCTGGCTACTTTGTTACCAATTGATGCTTTGATAGCTCGTTTTTATCCGCTCTTCGGTGCCTGCTTGATTATCATGGCACTGGGCATCATGGCTGGTATGCTTATGGGCGTAGGCGGCCATACCATGCCTGAAATGCAGTTGGCCAACCTGCATCCACAGGGGGATGCAATGCCAATTTGGCCATTGATGTTCATTACCGTAGCTTGTGGTGCTATTTCCGGCTTCCATTCTACTCAGTCTCCAATCATGTCCCGCTGCCTCACTACTGAGCGTCTGGGACGCCCAGTATTCTATGGTGCTATGGTATCCGAGGGTATTATCGCCTTGATTTGGGCAGCAGCTGGTGTAACCTTCTATGACAGCACCGGTGGCTTGGCTGCAGCTATGAAAGCTGGCGGCGCTGGTACCGTAGTATACGATATTTGCGTTGGCTTTATGGGTGGTGACGGCAGCATGACCGGCTATATTGGTGCTACCTTGGCTATGCTTGGTGTTATTGCCTGCCCAATAACTTCTGGTGATACTGCCTTCCGCAGTGCCCGTCTGACATTGGCTGACTGGTTTGGTGTGGCTCAGTCCAAGGCGGTAAAGCGTCTGCTCTTCGCAGTGCCTCTTCTGGCAGTGGGCGGTATTTTGTCTCAGATGAACTTTGACATAATTTGGCGGTATTTCTCCTGGACCAATCAGACTTTGGCTATGATTGTTCTGTGGACAGGTGCTACCTATTTGTATAGAACGAAAGAAGGCAGCAAAGCTTGGATGATGGCGGCTATTCCAGCCACCTTTATGTCGGCGGTAACCTGTACCTATATTCTTCAGGCCAAGGAGGGCTTGCAGTTAGGTACAGAAATCAGCTATCCGGTAGGCATTGCCTTTGCAATTGTGTGTGCCGCACTGTTTACTATCAAGGTACTGCGTGCTAAGGAACAATAATATATCATTAAGAATTAAGGAGTCAGCGAGGGCTGACTCCTTTTTATCTTCCATGGAAAAAAATTATCAAATGATGTATAACGAGGTCATGTCTGTGACTCGTGCGACGCGAAGCTAGTCCCGTAAGGGGAAACGCCAATTGTATATTTTGCCTATGGCAAAATCTGAACAACTGCGTTATAATACTAAAGGTCGTTTTCATGGATATGTGAAAACCGCTTTTAGTGTTGTTGGAAGTATTGGAGGTTATAAAGATGACTAAAATTAATATATTTTCCGGTTTTTTAGGGGCTGGCAAAACCACTCTTATTCAGAAGCTTATTAAGGATGGTTTTAAAGATAAAATTTGCCTCATAGAAAATGAATTTGGTGAAATTGCCATTGATGGCGGTTTTATGAAGGAAGCCGGGGTAGAGATTAAGGAAATAAATTCCGGTTGCATATGCTGCTCCTTAGTGGGAGATTTTGAAGAATCCCTGAAGCAGGTAATGGAGACCTATAACCCTGACCGGATTATTATTGAGCCGTCCGGAGTAGGTAAGCTGTCCGATGTAAAGGTGGCGGTAGCCAAGGTTTGCAATGACGACGTGGTTATTGATGGCAGTATTGCCGTAGTCCATGCCAAGAAGTGCAAGATGTACGCCCGTAACTACGGGGAATTCTTCATTGATCAGATCGCCCATGCGGATTGTGTGGTACTGAGCCGCAGTCAGGATGTTACTGAGAAAAAATTACAGGAAACCATTGATATTATCCGTGAGCATAACCCTAAGGCACCGATTGTAACTACCCCTTGGGATAGCATTTCCGGTGAACAGATTTTGGAGGCTCTGCATCATAGCGAGCTTTTAAATGTGGCTGAGGTGGCTGAACATCACCACCATCACGACGACCACGACCATGACCATGAACATGAACATGAACACCATCATCACCACCATGATCACGAGTGCGATGATCCTGAGTGCAGTTGCCATCATGACCACGAGCATCATCATGAGGATCATGATCACGAGCATGAGCACCATCACCACCATGACCATGAGTGCAGTGATCCGAATTGTGATTGCCACGACCATCACCACCATGATCACGATCATCACCATCATGCAGATGATGTATTTGGTAGCTGGGGTGTGGAAACTACCAAGAAATACAGTGCTGACGAGCTGAAGAATATTATGGCTGAGTTGGTAAATGCTGATGAATACGGCGTTGTTCTCCGGGCCAAGGGCATTGTTATGTCAGTAAATGAGGGTGAATGGTTGCATTTTAACTATGTTCCAGGCGAAAGCAGCGTGGAAACCGGGGCTGCTGACTATACCGGCCGCTTCTGTGTTATCGGCAGCAAGCTCCATGAGGCCAGCCTGCGTGAGCTGTTCATGGGTGAATAAAGCCTGAGGTAATTGGGAGAAAAGTATATGAGTGATAAAAAGCAAAATGTTCCGGTATATTATTTTATGGGACTCCTGGAGAGTGGCAAGACCAGTGTAATAAAGGATTTCCTCCAAAATAATCAGTTTGCCCAGGCAGAGTGCAATCTCATCATTATGGGTGAGGAAGGGGAAGAGGAGCTGGAGGAAGAACTTTTAGCGGAAAGTCATTCCAAGATTATTACCGTAGATGATGTGGAGGAGCTGACCACAGAGTTTTACGAGGAATGTCAGGAGAAATACCATCCCAGCAGTGTTATCATTGAGGCAAACGGTATGTGGAATGCCAGTGATTATATGAATATTCCTTTGCCGGAGGCCTGGTTTGATTTTCAAAATATCGGTTTGGTAAATGCGGAAACCTTTGAGGTTTACCAGAAGAATATGAAGGACCGGTTTGTGGATTTATTCCGCTATTGTGAACTGATTATTTTCAACCGATGCGATAAAACTACCCGTCAGCAGGATATTCGCCGTAATGTGCGGGTGGTAAACCGGCGGGCCCAGGTGATATTCGAGTCCGATTTAGAGGATTTCGAGGAGGAACCACCAGAGCTGCCATTCTCTATCAATCAGGATACTATTGAGTTGGAAATGGATGATTATGGCGCCTGGTTTGTGGATATGCAGGATCATCCGGAAAACTACGATAAAAAACGAATGGTATTTGATGGCTATATTTGCTCGGCCCAGAAGAACAATATAGTTCATTATGGTGTGGGCCGTGTGGGGATGGCCTGCTGTGCTGATGACATGATGTTTTTGGGAATTGCCGGAAAGGGTGCTCCGTTCCGGCAGCTTGATTATCGGAAAAATGAGCGTAAATGGGGTCAGGTAACTGGTATCATTCACGTTAAATACGATAAAAATGGTGAGATAGAAAACTTGAGTATCAAAGTTGAGGATTTTACCGAGAAGCAGAAGCCGGAAGACACCATTGTATATTTCAATTGATGGTTAGGGGATAATTATGAAGGCAGAAATTCTGGAAAAAATTCAGCAGGAAACGGCTGAATGGGCTTATTTGCAAGAACTGCCAAGGGACTGGTTTGGTCTGGTTTATGCCAAACGCTATGAAGAAGTGGGAGATACCTTTGAGCTCTTTTCCTATAGAAATGAGGAGAAGCACTTGGGGGTAGTAGCTTATTATCATCAGGAGACCAAGGAATACAAGCTGAAAATTCAAAGAGGATTGACGGAGTTTTGTCTGATGCAGTTCATTACGGCTTCCTTTGCGGAATTTGAACAGCACCTGAGAAAGTATCTGGAGGGAGCTGTCCACGATCTGGCAATATACAATCCGGAAGCTATCAGCTATGTGACCAAAATGTTGAATATTCCTGAATGGGATTACGAAGGGCTTCTTCCCCACGAGCTGGAAGGATTTTCCCTGTTTATTGAGCCTAAGCAGCTGGTGCGGGTGCTTAATGGCTCCTATATAGTTTTTGATTATTCGGATTTTTCCATTAACAGTAATTTTATTATTTATTACAATGAATTTCGCTGTGAGTTTTTTGGGGAGGCCAGGATAAATAATATTCCGGAAATGAATTATGTATTTGACTCCAAGACTTTGGAAGAGCTGGAGCAAAAACTAAAAGACCATTTGGTGGATCGGTTGCGGGAAATTCGCCAGCGGGCCACAAAGGAATAATATCAAGTATTTAAGCTGCTGTAATTTACAGCAGCTTTTTGCATATCAGAATTTGAAATGGAAAAAATTCCGCAACTGGGTTATAATGAGCGGTGTTAGTAAAATTGAACAAGGAGATTTGCTTTATGGAAATAAATGATATTATTCATGGCTTTAGGCTGATAAAAAAAGATAATGTGCCAGAGGCAGCGTCTACTACCTTTGAATTTGAGCATGTGAAGAGTGGAGCAAGATTGCTGTATTTGAAAAACAGTGATGATAATAAGGTGTTTTCCATTGCCTTTAGAACTCCACCGGCTGATGATACCGGCGTTCCTCACATCATTGAGCATTCTACCCTGTGCGGTTCCCGCAAGTTCCCATTAAAGGAGCCCTTTGTGGAATTGGTGAAGGGTTCGCTGAATACTTTTTTGAATGCCATGACCTATCCGGATAAAACGGTATATCCGGTAGCCAGTTGCAATGACAAGGATTTCCATAACCTGATGGATGTGTATTTGGATGCGGTTTTTTATCCGGTAATGCTGGAGAATCCGGAGATTTTAATGCAGGAGGGCTGGCATTATGAAATCGAAAGCCCGGAGGATACACTGAAATACAGCGGAGTTGTGTACAATGAAATGAAGGGTGCGTTGTCTTCCCCGGAGGACTTGCTATCCAATGAGATAATGCGGGCTTTGTACCCGGATAATACGTACGCTAATGAATCCGGCGGCAATCCGGCGGCAATTCCGAATCTTACTTATGAGCAGTTTAAGGAATTCCATCGTAGATATTATTCTCCAGCCAACAGCTATATCTATCTCTATGGCGATATGGATATAGAGGAGAAGCTGAAATATATTGATGAGGAATATCTCAGCCATTTTTCGGTGGTGGATGTGGATTCCTCCATTGAACGGCAGAAGGATTTTGGCTGTATAAAAAAGATTACAGCAGATTACCCAATCGGTGAGGACGAAAAAGCTGCAGAAAAGACTTTTTTGGCTTATTCAGTGGTTACTGGGGACACAGATAATATTGAAGAACTGATGGCTATGTCTCTGTTGGAGGAGGCATTGGTAAAGCACCAGGCAGCTCCTCTGCGGAAGGCCCTGTTGGATGCCGAAATAGGTAATGATATTTCCTCCTGCTATGAGCTGGACATTATGCAGCCATTCTTCAGTGTGGAAGTGACTGGTTCAGAGCCGGAAAAAGCGGAAAAATTCCAGCAGGTTATTCGGGATTGCTTGGAAAAGGTTGTCGAAGAAGGTTTGGACAAGGAGCTTTTGGAGGGCATACTGAACAGTCAGGAGTTCCGTTTACGGGAATCAGATTTTGGTTCGGCCCCTAAGGGATTAATTTATAATTTGACCATATTAAGAAGTTGGCTCTATGACCGGGATCCACTGATTATGCTCCGTTACGAGCAGGTGTTGTCCTCTTTGCGGGATAAGCTTACTACCAGCTATTATGAAGAGTTGATTCGGGAGAAGATATTAAATAATCAATTTGGTGCTTTGGTGGTGTTAAAACCTAATAAAACCATGGCAGCTGAGCGGGAAGAAAAGCAGGCAAAGGCTCTGGCTGAATTGAAGGCGGCTATGAGCCAGGAAGAGCTGATGGGTCATATTGAAGCTGCCAAAAAGCTGAAGATACGTCAGCAGACGCCGGATAGTCCGGAGGCACTGGCAAGCATTCCATTGCTAAAGATTTCTGATATCAATCCAAAGGCTCGGGTATTCCCAATGGAGGAACGGGATATTGACGGAATAAAGGTATTGCTTTCCGATGTGGATACCAAGGGGATTGTGTATTATAACCTGTATTTTGATATTGATGTAATTCCACAGGATTTACTGCCTTATGCCTTTTTGTACAGTGACTTGTTGGGTCAGGTGGATACCCAATCCAACAGCTATGCTGATTTAAGTAAGAAAATAGCCTTTTATACCGGTGGTATGGATGCGGATATAGACGTGTTTGCTGAGGTGGATAATCCAGATAAGTTTAAGGCGTTTTTCCGGCTGAATACCAAGGTCTTTTATCGTAATTTGGCCAAGTCAGTGGAACTGATGGGAGAAATAATCAATGAAAGCCAGTTTGAGGATGATAAGCGGCTGAAGGAACTGTTGGCTCAAATACGCTCCGATATGGAAATGTCGATGCTCAGCTCATCAGTGACAGTTGCCCGTAATCGGTTGGCTTCCTTTATCTCCAAGGATGGTGCCTTCAGCGAAATTGGTGATTTGTCCATTTATCCATTAATAAAAGATTTGACGGATAATTTTGCTGACAGAATAGAAGATTTTAAGGGCAAGATGCGCCAGATTAAGGCCCTGTTATTTAGTAGTAAACGCCTGACCATGGGGATTACTATGCCAAAGCAGGATTTCGGTCAATTCGAAACAGAGATCAAGCATATCATTACTGGCCTCAAGGACAATGTGGAGGCTGATAAGGCACCAAGCTGCCAATATGATCTGCCAGTAGTTGGCCAACGGGAAGGCCTCATGTCTTCCAGTCAGGTACAGTATGTTGGTAAGGGAGCTAACCTTATTAAGCTGGGTCATAAAATGTCCGGATACTTGCGTGTTATGGAAGTAATGCTGAAATATGAGTATTTCTGGATAAAAATCCGGGTACAGGGTGGCGCCTATGGAGCCATGACCAATATCGCCAATAATGGTAACGTGATATTTATTTCCTATCGGGATCCTAAGCTTAAGGATACTCTGACAACCTTTGACGGCACAGCAGATTTCCTGCGGAATTTTGCGGCTGATGAGCGGGAAATGACCAAGTATATCATTGGCACAATCAGCAACAGCGATATGCCGTTGACACCAAAAATGATAGGCAATGCGGCCCGTAATATGTATTTTACCGGTATGACCCAGGAGCGGCGGCAGAAAAATCGTGATGAAATTCTTTCCACCACACCGGAGGATATACGCGGTTTGGCTGCAGTAATTGAGGATTGCATGCAGGCAAACAATGTCTGTGTTTTCGGCAATGAAAGGGTATTGAAGGATAATCAAGGCGAGTTTGATAAACTTACTAAGGTTATGGATTAATACCTGTCTTGACTTTGAACTGGTGCCATGTGATAATTAGTGTGGTTGAACAGAGCTTGATAATGTTTGGAGGTTTTGTTGGTGAAGGATATTGTATTTAGAGGAGCCGGTGTAGCAATTATTACACCGTTTACTGAGGATGGAATTAATTTTGATGCCCTGGGACAGATAATTGAGGATCAGATTGCCGGTGGCACGGATGCTATCGTTATAACTGGTACCAGTGGCGAATCGGCAACAATGACTGATGCGGAGCACAAAGCTGCCATTAAATATGCAGTAGATAAGGTGGCTGGCCGTATTCCAGTGGTGGCCGGTACCGGTTCCAATGAAACCGCCTATGCTATACAGTTGTCTCAATATGCGGAAAAGGTTGGAGCGGATGCTCTGCTGGTGGTAACTCCATATTACAATAAATGTACTCAGAAGGGCCTGATACAGCATTATACTGCGGTTGCTGATGCGGTAAATATTCCGATTATTATGTACAATGTTCCTTCACGGACTGGTGTAAATATTCAAATTTCTACTTACAAGAAATTGTCTGAGCACCCACGTATTGTGGGAGTTAAGGAAGCCAGTGGGGATTTGTCGGCTATAGCGAAAATCCGTCATGCCTGTGGCGATGATCTGGCAGTTTATTCCGGTAATGATGACCAGATTATTCCAATTTTGTCTTTAGGCGGCCAAGGGGTTATTTCCGTATTATCCAATGTGGCACCGAAGGAGACCCACGATATTTGTCAGCTTTACTTTGATGGCAAGGTGCAGGAAGCTGCCAAAATGCAGGTTGATTTTATCGACCTTATTGGCGCATTGTTCTGCGAGGTTAATCCAATTCCAGTAAAGGTAGCTATGCGGATGAAGGGTTATGATGCCGGCATTTTGCGTCTGCCATTAACAGAGATGGAGCCGGAGCACGAGGAATTACTGAGAAAGTGCATGGAAGCTCATAAGCTGTTGTAATTTTTAAGAGAAAAGTGACTTTGGTAAAGAGTCACTTTTTCTTGTATTTAGGGGTATTATGACCAAGGGGAGAGGTATATATGAGGGGAGTATTTGATATTGTAGGTCCAATTATGATTGGTCCGTCCAGTTCCCATACTGCCGGTGCGGCCAGACTAGGCTTGTTGGCCGGTAAAATATTAGGTGAACCGGTGGCTAAGGCGGAAATTTTATTGCATGGGTCCTTTGCAAGAACTTATCGGGGACATGGTACGGATAAGGCTCTGATAGGGGGCTTGTTGGGCTTTTCACCGGAGGATGAGCGCATTCGTGATGCTTTGGAAATTGCCAAGGAACGAGGCTTGGAGTTTTCCTTTGCTCCGGTTGATTTGGGTGATGCACACCCTAATACAGCAGTATTTGTACTGACTGGTAAAAATGGTCGTGAAATTACGGTTGGAGGGGCATCCGTTGGTGGCGGCAATATTGAGGTTAGAAATATAGATTCCTTCCAGATTGCCCTTACTGGCCAATATCCTTCCCTGATTGTGGTTCATACGGATAAGCCTGGCGTTATCCGGGAAATTTCTGATGTATTAGCCAAGCATCATATCAATATTGCCTTTATGCGGGTATTTCGTCGCAACCGTGGTCAGCAGGCCATGATGATTATTGAGACTGATGAGGAACTGACAGAGGATATTATTAAGGACTGTCGCAGCACCGGCGTTATCGAGAATGCTTTTGCTGTTCCGGCTATATAGGAGAGGGCCATATGGTAAATTTTAATTCAATAAAAGAGCTCATTGAGTTGGCTAAAGAGAAAAAAACAAGTATTGGTAAAATTACAATGGAATATGAGCTGGAAAATTCCTTTGACAGCAGAGAGCAAATGCTTAAATCTATGCAGGACAACTGGCAGGTAATGCAGGAGTCCATTCAACGGGGAATAGCCAACAAGGATAAATCCTTGAGTGGACTTACGGGCGGCGATGCCATAAAACTCTATGCCTATAAGGATAACAGCTATACAGGGAATACCGTTATGACGGTGGCTGCCAGTGCAGTGGGGGTCAGTGAGGTGAATGCGGTAATGGGCCGAATAGTAGCCTGTCCAACTGCTGGTTCCTGTGGTATTGTACCGGCAGCTATTAAAACCGCAGCTGAAAAGAACCATAGCACGGAAGAGGAAATCGTTGAGGCCTTGTTTACGGCAGCGGGTATTGGTTTGGTAATTGAGGCCAATGCTTCTATTGCCGGAGCTTATGGTGGCTGTCAGGCGGAGTGTGGTACGGCGGCTGGTATGGCTGCTGCCGCTATGGTACAGTTGGCTGGCGGCACCCCGGATCAGGTGGGGACGGCTGTAGCTTTGGCTATAAAAAACTTGCTGGGTTTGGCCTGTGATCCGGTAGCTGGCCTGGTAGAGGTACCATGTGTGAAGCGCAATGGCTTTGTGGCAGTCCATTCCATGGTGGCAGCCGATATGGCTCTGGCTGGTGTGGAGTCCGTTATCCCGGTGGATGAGGTTATTGATGCTATGGATCGTATTGGTCGCAGTTTGCCACGGGCTGTGAAGGAAACTGCCGAAGGTGGGTTGGCCACAACCCAAACTGGACGGAAAATATCGGAAAGAGTCTTTGGAAAATGATACATACAGCCTATTTTTGTCCATTATATGCTGTTTTAATATACTTTTAATGGACATAATTGTCGGTTTATATTACACTTAGTGTTGTAAATATAGGCATCTATGGAGGTAATTTATAATGAAAAAAATTATGCAGCTGCTGGCTGTTGTTTGCGTACTTGTTATGGGTACTCAGATGGCCTTTGCCTGGGAGAATGGTTCCCACAAAGAGGACATTTATGATAGTGATGGGCTTATTGGTATGACTAATTTTGTAATTGGCAATGTATATTTCTCTCCACAGGAGGGAGAGCCAACCAATGAGGAATTGATTGATATGCTGTATGAGGAGGCTATCAAGGCCAATAAGTCTGGCCAGTATACCTTTACTTCTTACATAGATATTTGTAAGGAGATTAACAACAAGGAGCATATTGATATTTATCGTCTCAATCGCCGCAAGGCCCTGGAGATTTTCAAGCAGCAGATTGGCAAATACGCCGATGGTTATATCGTTTGCACTGTGTCTAATGACACCAGACTGAATGTTTTCTATGATATTATTGATTCCAAGACCCATGATGTGGTTTATTCCTACAGAAAGCTGGCACCAAAGTCAGCTGTTCGTGATGCAGCTCTTTACAGAGAAATGACCCATGACTTCTATGTTGACCTGCAGGAAAGAATAAAGAAATTAAAGCACGAGAAGGAAGAGGAAGAGAAGGCCATTATAAAAATGGGCAAGGAAAAGTATGAGGAATATAAAGCCAAGAAAGAGGCTAAAAAGAAGGAACAGAAATCCTATCAGTCTTCCTTTGAAACCTTTAAGGAAAACGGGCCAAGACCTGGTCAGGGGCATAAAGTTGAATAGTTAATAATATGGAAATGGAGCTTAGGACATGATATGTACCCAGAATCCTGGACACATTGAATAGGCGATTACTTTGAACACATGGATGCTTCCCTGTATTTTACAGGGGGCATCCATTTTGTTTTCGCCTGAATTCGCTCGTTGTTGTAATAATTA
>Ga0256405_10004302_pt1 | contig 27022 bp, 24 predicted proteins | sample RumenRJG_02DNA_FD_189096 | JGI IMG/M metagenome (GOLD analysis project Ga0256405, IMG submission 189096) | Bovine rumen microbial communities from Lethbridge, Alberta, Canada - RJG_02 | ecosystem: Host-associated > Mammals > Digestive system > Stomach > Rumen | place: Canada: Alberta... | reverse complement strand
GGGGTAAGGGGATGGTGGCTACATATTGATGTTGTGCTGTTGCTTTTTACTGAAAGCTGCTACTAACGACTCATAAATCTACCCTTAATCGTGTATTGGATGATAGTTGCGGATTTTAGGATGAAATATTTACGTGAGTGATGCTAACTATAGTATGTTGATGCCTTTTGCGAACATACATAACTTTGTATAACTAAAATGTATTTATGGAGAAGGAACCGATTCTTCTGGCTTTCGGACAGAGAGTACAGGAACTTAGAAAAAAACGTAATTTGTCCCAAGAACAACTTGCTGATATGGCCGGTGTTCACCGAACATATATCGGTATGGTAGAACGCGCAGAAAAGAACATCACTCTTCGTAATATCAAAAAGATCGCGAAAGCTCTGGATGTGAATATTAAAGAGTTATTCTAAACACAAACAATATGAAAACACAGAAAACAGTCACGATTAAGGCTACTAATCGCGAAGATTATCACAATCAGTTGATTAGACTTTTTCTTAAGGAGAAGCCAGGAACTTCAGAAGAGTGGAATTACTACGATTATTTTGTGGAGACCGGAAAGAATGGAAAGAAAATTTATCTTCACAGACCAGCCTTTAAGAATAAAGGGATGGATTTCGAGGTCCGTGTCGAAGACTATCAGTTCAGGTACGGAAAAAATGGAAATGTATTGAGCTCAGGAAATCGACCACGTCACAGTGAAATCTGGGACGACGTTCGTGAAAAGGTCGATGAGAATCCGGAAGATAGCATGAAGCTAAAGACTCTTATCTCAAAGGTTTATGATTGCGAGGAGCCTAGTGATGAAGAGATCGAGGCTTGCCATTTTACAAAAGGACTACCTCTTGATTTACTCTTGTATACTATAAAATGGCTCTTTATCGAACAAGATATGACTTATTGGAATCAGAGCGGTAGAGAGATGAATTATAAAGCTTTAATGACGATTTGGGATTAAAACGGCAAGTCCGGGCCATAGAATGCGCTGGGTTCATTTAGAACTCGTATGTCGTTGTCTTGAAATAGTTTGGCCTGTCTGTCTAATTTGTCTAGAATCTCTTGTCTGCGCTTTATGCTATTTAGTTCTTCGCGACGTGCTTTGCTTATCTCGAGGAACTTTTCTTCTTGGTCTATACCCAGAAAACGTCGCCCTAGAAGGGTAGCAGCGATGCCGGTAGTGCTACTCCCGGTGAATGGGTCCATAATCCAGGCTCCCGGTTTTGTGGATGCCTGAATGACTCTGGACAGGACGCATAGAGGCTTTTGTGTAGGGTGTTTACCACAGGATTTCTCCCACGGAGAAATAGCCGGTAGTGTCCAGACATCACGCATCTGTGTGCCTCCGTTGATTTTCTTCATAAGCTCGTAGTTGTAATAGTGAGCTGTCTTTTGTTCTTTACGAGCCCATAATATGTACTCTGCAGAATACGTGAAATATCTGCAAGAAAGGTTCGGAGGTGGATTGGTCTTTACCCAGGTAATGCAGTTGAGAATCTTGAACCCCAGTTCCGTTAGGCAACGTGCTACGGAAAAAATGTTATGATAGGTACCGCTTACCCAGATGGTGCCGTCGGACTTTAAATGCTCTCTACACATAGCCAGCCAGGTCTTGTCGAATTTGTAGTCTTCTTCAAATCCCTGAGATTTATCCCATTGACCCTTGTTTACAGATACTGGGATGCCGCTCTGTATGCTTATGCCACCATTAGAAAGGTGATAGGGAGGATCCGCGAAAATCATATCGAACTTGAAATCAAATGAATTCAATAGTTCGATGCAATCTCCCTTAAGAAGCGTGAAGTTTTTATCTTGTGATTTGTAGTAAGCTGTAGGCATAGGAACTATACAAGTTTCGTAGTGATTATACCTTCGTCCAGATCCTGAATATTATAGAGGTCTTCCAAGACATCGAAGGTCTCCTTTAGGTTATTTCGAGCAGAATTCCATCCACGCCCGTCAGTAATCCATACGAACTTGAAATCGGGATGGTGCTCCGTCTCCAAAGCGATGGTCTTGTAACTGCGCGCTGTCTCGTTAAGTTTAGAGCCGCCGCTGGCGTAGAAGTTGGTTTCAATTCCATAAATCATATTTGGACGCTTTATTACAAAGTCGAAGCGTTTTTCTGTGCCACCTTCGTTAGATATACAAGAGAGGTCAATATTCCATTTATGTTCGATCTCGTGTATGTACATTTCTTTGAAATATGTCTTGTCTTTTTTCAAGCCGGCCCTAATTATATAACTCTCTACAAGGTTTTCCATAACGTGGCCGCCACGATTCTTTCGGGCATTGGAATCTAATCCGGTTTCAACCCCTGTAACATAGTCTACTAGGCTATGGATGTGTTTTTGCTGCATTAAGTCGAATATGCCTGTTTCACGCATAAAGACTAGGTACTCTTCGATTTCATAGTTGGCATTACGGAAATTCCATAAGTGCTCGCCATCGAAGTCAAGTGTAAGGATGTCAGATTCGCGTTTGGCAAGCAAAATAGGAATACACTTGAGTATTTCAGGATAGCGCTTGTAAAGTGAGATAAAATCTTCCTCTATATTTTCACTCCCAATCAAAGAATTCATAATGTTAAGTTCAACTTTGATGGTATCTACGTTTTTGTAGATTTTCTCAAAGTCGGTGTAATATTTATAGCCAGCTATGGCGGAGCGGAAACCAGCAAGCCAGGTCATAAAATCTCTCATAATTTGGCGTTTGTCACGTTTGAAATCATTATTTCAGAGATGGAACCGCGACCAGATGCATCGGAGTTAATCATTCTGGTGGCAGATACTCTCCTAATGAAGAAGTTATTATAAATATTATCGAAGAAGTTTTCCTTCGAGTTAGCGTTTCGTGGATCGGAATTGCTTGCGATAAAGCTGGATTTGGCTGCGGAAATATGGTCGCAGAAGTCACGAAGCCGTATTTGCTCCTGATCGTCGAAGCCTCCGCTCGTGTAGGAAGTGAAAGAGGATGTTTCCGTTATGGGTTTATACGGCGGATCGAAGTAGTATAATGTATCCGGTCCTGCGTATCTTCCTGTTTCAGCGAAGTCACCGCATAAAATCTCCACTTTTTGCAGAACTTTGGAGCAAGCGCGAAGGTTGTCTGCGTCACAAATCCGTGGATTTACATACTTTCCGTGGGGGACATTGAATTCGCCCTTGGAGTTAACTCTGTATAATCCATTGAAACAAGTACGATTTAAGAAGATGAACAGGGCGGCGGTTTCTAGTGGAGTAATCTTCTTCGCGTTGAACAAAGACCTCTTGGCGATAAAGTAGCTCTTTCTATCGTCTGAACTTAGAGGTATGTACTCGGACTGTATGACGTCGAGACTTGCGATGAGATCTTCGACATTCTCTTTGATGACGCGATATGTGCAGATTAACTCTTCGTTTATGTCATTTATGATGGCCCGTTCGATATTAGGATACTCTTGGAGCAGTTTGAACGCTACAGCTCCGCCACCTACAAAAGGCTCCACATAAGTAATATGCTGACGTGTCGAGAAATCGCGAGGTAGCGACTTCTTGACTTCATCCAACAATTGTGTTTTTCCTCCGACCCACTTGACGAATGGTCTAGCCTGTATCTTGTCTTCGAACGACTTCATAAAAGCGTCTTGTTTCTACAAAGATATACAAAAAACTCCTCCCTTTCCCATTTTCTCATTTATTTGTTGTTACTTTGTAGTCTTTTGAAAACGAAATGAAATTTAATAAATAGAACCGCACTCTACTACATCGCAGCCTTTCTCTGGGGAACGCCGGGGGAGGGTAATTATCGCCATCAAAGGCATAAAGATGTATCTGTCGATGCCATCCGAGGATATGTGGTGGCCAATGCTCATTTACGCCGCATACCGATTCATATCAAATCAAAAAAGGACCGACTACTAAGCAGTCGATCCTTTTCTCTTATAATTTCACGAACTCTCTATCCTAAGAATGAGATGAGCACACCCGCAGCTACGGCAGAGCCGATGACTCCGGAGATGTTAGATGCCATACAATAGTTAAGCACGTGGTTCTTAGGGTCGTATTTGGTGCTTATCCCGTTACATACGCGGCTGGCCATAGGAACTGCCGAAAGGCCTGTCGCACCGATGAGAGGATTGATTTTCTTCTTCGAGAACAGGTTGAATATCTTGACCATAAAGATACCGCTGGCGATACTCAGCGCGAATGCGCAGAATCCACCGACCACGATGCCCAATGTCTGAAAGTTCAGGAATGCCTCGGCTGTCATGGTAGCGCCCACACAAAGTCCTAAGAATATGGTGGCGGCGTTCATAAGACCGTTACTTGCCACATTGAAAAGACGCGAGGTGTCGGCGCCGATTTCCTTCACGAGGTTACCGAACATAAGCATACCCACGAGCGGAACTGCGGTAGGCACGAAGATGGCCACGATGGTGGTAACGGCGATAGGGAAGATGATCTTCAGCGCGCGCATATTCTTTATCTCGCCCTTCGGAGGATAGAGCTTGTCCTGCTCTTTCATATTGATCATCAGCTCTTTCTTCGTGCAAGTGAGCTTGACTACCAGAGGAATGATTACCGGCACGAGCGCCATATAGCTGTAGGCTGCGATAGCGATTGGCCCGAGAAGATGTGGGGCCAATTTGATCGTGGTGAAGATCGCCGTAGGACCGTCGGCTCCACCGATGATGCCCAGCGATGCGGCTTCCTGTGGGGTGAATCCAAGCATCAGGGAGACGATCAGCACCGCGAAGATACCGAATTGGGCAGCAGCACCGAAGATGGCGAGCTTGAGGTTACGGAGCATCGGGCCGAAGTCCGTCAGCGCACCCACACCCATAAAGATGATAGGCGGCAGCAGTCCGGTCTTGATGAGGCCGTAGTACAGGTAGTTCATTATGCCGAATTCGTGGGCGATGTCGTGAAGAGGCATGTCCCAGATGCTGCGCACGGTTCCGTCGGCCAATGTGACCATGCCCGCAGCATCGGTCTGGATTACGCCCATCTCTCCGCCGGGGAAATTGGCAATCAGCACGCCGAAGGCGATGGGAACCAGCAGCAGGGGCTCGTATTTCTTTACGATTCCCAGGTAGAGAAGACCGAAGGCGATAAGGTACATCAGCAGGAACGAAGGGTTCTCGGCGATGTTGCTTATGGCTGTCATCTCATAGAGTCTATCGAGTATATCTCCCATATTTATTTGTCTCTAACCATTTTAACGATAACGTCATCTTCTTCTACGGTGTCTCCGTTATGTGCGAGGATGGCGGCAATCGTGCCGTCGAAGTCCGCGCAGATGGCGTTGTTGATTTTCATCGCTTCGATATAGCAGAGTACATCTCCTCTCTTCACGTGGTCTCCGACCTTACGAGGGGACTCGCTACCATCCTGGGTGAGGAGGAATTTGCCGGAAATAGGTGCGGGAACATCCTCTGCATCTGAATTCGATACCGGAGCTGCGGTAGCGGAAGCGGCAGGTGCCGTTCCGTCGTAAGAGATGTCCAGTTTATATGAAGCGCCGTTAAGGTTCACGATGATGCTCTCCGGAAGGGCTGCACCCTTAGGAGCGTTCTTTTCGGCCTTGCGCTTGGCGAGGTCGGCCTCGAAGTCGGCCTTAGCCTTTCCGCTCTTATATGCTTCGTACTGAACAGGATGCATGGCGTATTCGAAGAGTTCTTCGTCGTCCTGGCCTGTCTCCCAGCCATTAGCCTTCATCTTAGCGCGGAACTCGTCCAGACAGTCTGGATAGTTCTCCTGAGGGTCCGTGGATATGAATTGGCGGCCCTGAGCTGCGGCAAGTGCCTTGATCTCATCGTCAACTTCGCCCGGAAGCTTTCCTGCCTTGCCCAAAACCATATCCCAGATGGTGTCAGGGAACATTTCCCAGCGGTTCTTGCCTTTCTCCATAGATACTACGTTCATAAGTGAAAGGTTCTTCACGTACTGGGAGAAAGGAGTTACCAGAGGAGGGAATCCCACCTTAGGCCATACGTAAGCCACCTCGTCGAAGAGTTTTACCAGCAGTTCGTCCGTGGTAAGCGGCTTCTGTCCGTGCTTTTCCTTCCATTTGTTAAGAGAAGAGAGATTCTCCTCGAGGTCGGTCATAAGCGAACCCATCATACCTCCCGGAAGACCCGGCTTTATGAGAAGGGAATTGTCTATTCTGTTAAGCGAAGGGCAGTAGTATCCCAGGAAGTCGTCGAGCATCTCCTGAATGAGGGTGCGGGCCTGCATATAGGCTTCCATATTTATGTCCTTAACCTGGAATCCTGCGTCCTTAAGCATCTCCTGAACCGCTATCACGTCTGCGTGGCCGGTACCCCACGAAAGTGGTGACATACCTACGTCCACGTAGTCGCAACCGTTCTCGCACACCTCCAGGATGGATGCCATGCTGAATCCGGGACCTGAATGAGAGTGGTATTGGATAGGAATCTGCGGAGCGTATTCCTTTATTCCCTTGACTATCTTACCTAATGAAACCGGACGTCCGATACCTGCCATGTCCTTCAGGCAAATCTCATCCGCGCCTGCCTCTATGAACTGTTTCGCGAGTTCTATGTAGTATTCTACGGTGTGGATAGGGGAGTGGGTGATGCAGAGCGAAGCCTGCGCTATCATACCGGCCTGCTTGGCATATCCTATCGAAGGAATTACGTTACGAGGGTCGTTCAAGCCGCAGAATATACGGGTGATGTCCGTTCCCTGCGCCTTCTTGACCTTATAGAAAAGCTCCCTGAGGTCCTTGGAGCAAGGGCTCATCCTAAGTCCGTTAAGGGCTCTGTCCAGCATATGGGTCTGGATGCCTGCCTCACGGAAAGGCTTGGTCCATTCCCTTACCGATTTGTTAGGATTTTCTCCATACAGAAGATTAACCTGCTCGAATCCGCCGCCGTTAGTCTCCACACGGTCGAAGCACCCCATCTTGATGATTACCGGAGCGATTTTAACAAGCTGATCCACGCGCGGCTGATACTTGCCGGCGCTCTGCCACATGTCTCTGAACACGAGGCTCAATTTTATCTCTTTTCCCATTTTATAGTTTAGTTACATTAGTAAGATGTCCCTTACCCTCCGTGAGCTGACTTACAGCGGCTTCGAATACGGGACGAAGGTCTTCTCCCTCCGCCTGCCTTTTCGGAGCAGGAGCTTCGGCGGGCGCGACTTTATTTACGATTTTAATTAGCAATTGGCTTCCGTAGATGACTATCAGCAAGATGATGAACACTGTCACCATACCGATCAGCATCAGTTCCAAGCCTAAACCTATATTTTCCATATAATGTGTTTTTTGAGCCTACAAATTTACTTTTAATCTTCGTTTTTTCAAACAAGGTTAACGAAGTTTATTCTTCTCGAAGTGCGAGCGGCTTACCGTAAAGAACATCACCAGCCCCACGAAGTTCACGGCCAATGCCACCCAGAACGCGCAGTGGTAACCCAAATGGGCGCTGACCACACCTCCGGCCAATACGCCCAACCCCACGCCAGCCTCCCAGGACGTCAGCATGGAGGAATTGGCCGTACCTCTCTGGGAATTGTGCGCCAGATTCACGAACATGCTCTGGAATCCCGGGTACATGTGCCCGTTCCCCAGACCTATGATGAATGGGGCCAAGTAGAACGCCCACTCGGTGCGTACTGCGGCGAACAGGAAGTAACCCACGATCGATGCCAATATGCCCTCGGCCGTATTCTTGCTGATTTTATTCTCCTTCAATCCCTTAGCCCCGGTCAATCTGGAAACCATCAAGCCTATTGCGAAGAACAGGAACCAGAATCCGGTGCCGGACGTGATGCCCAATTCCTCCTTACCATAGATGGCCACGTAGGTAGACACGACGCCGTAGCAAAACGAGAAGCACATAATGTTCACGGCTTGTCTCGCGCCTTTCACCAGGAAGAACCTGTCGAGCGAAATCACTTTCTTGTCGGCCGTGCGGCAATCGCGCCTTTCCAACTTTATGGTAGAGTTTACGATCAGTGCGACCAGCGACATTATCATGGAGAAGAGAAATAGCATCTGATAGTTTCCGCCGGCTGCCTTGAGCACGAATACGGCGGCAAACGGGCCAAGCGCGGTGGCGAGGTTGTTACTCAATCCGAAGTAGCTGATGCCCTCCGTGCGTCGCGAAGAGGGGAGCACGTCTATGGCTACGGTATTCATGGATACTACCGCCGTCCCGAAAGGAGCGCCGTGAATGGTGCGGAAGATGGCGAATACCGTAAGCGAACCTGCCGCTATGTAGCCTGCGAACAGGGCGAAGAACACGAAGTTACACAACAGAAGTATGGCTTTTCTGGGGAAACTGTCCACTATGTAGCCGCTGAAAGGGCTTACCAATATTATCATAATGGTATAGCAGGACAGAATGATGCCTATGGTGTCGTTATTCGCTCCGAAAGTCTCACTTAGGTAAAGTGGCAAAAGGGGAACTATGAGGGTAAAGGAAAACTTGATTAGGAAGTTTCCTATGCATATTTTTATGAAATTACTATTCCAAAGTTTATCTTCGTTCATATATTTGCAAAGATGCGAAAAAAGAACGATATTTAGGCTATGAAATTTACGAAAATACTATTGGCGCTGTCGGCTTGCAGCCTGTTCAGCGCGGCTTTTGCCTATGCGCAGCAGTCGGACGGCAAGCATTCCGAATTTATCTACGATTTGGGCTTCGACCTACGTTTCGACAACAGGGAATACACACCAAGTGACTTTTCCGGATCGGGAACCATCTTCGGCACCAGATTCTATCCTACCATAGGACTGAGAACGGGCTCGGAAGGCTCGAAGCACAGTTTGATAGGCGGCGCTGAAATCAGGAAGGACTTCGGTAACATTAACGACATAGGCGCTAAGATTCTTTCGGACTTTTTCTACTATTACAGATACGACTATAAAGAAGCCGAGAGACATTTTTCCATAACAGGAGGCGTTTTCCCTCGTACCAAGTGCCTGGAGCAGTGGTCTACGGCCTTCATCTCCGAAAAGCAGGCTTGGTACGACCCGTACATCGAGGGCGTGCTTTTCTCCTACGCCACTCCTCGCACGGTGGTGGAATTGGGCTGCGACTGGATGGGAAAATACGGCGCCAGCTCTTCCATTAAAGAGCAATTTTTAATTTTTTCGGCAGGACATCATCAGATATCTGACTGGTTTAATGTGGGATATAATGCGTATATGGTGCATTTCGCCAGCTCCATCGAGGCTCCGGGCGTGTGCGATAATGCTCTCGTAGAGCCTTATATGGTGTTCGATTTGAAAAAGATGTCCATTTTAGATGATTTTTATCTCAAGTTGGGATATATCCAGTCCGTTCAGAGGGATAGGACGGTTACGAGCGAGTTCGAGCTTCCGGGATTGGCCGAACTTACCATGCGTATGGAAAAGGGCTTTTGGGGAGCGAGCAACAGCTTGTACATAGGAAAGGACATAATGCCTTTATACTATAAGTCGGATTCGGCGGGCGTGCCTTACGTGGACAGACTATACTTTAACGACCCGTTCTTCAGGATTTATAATGACTCGTCGAAATGTGGAAGCTATGACCGCTTGGAGTTTTTCTATTCGAGGGTGTTGGGAGGAAGCCTGCGGATAAAGGTATCTGCGGTATTCCATTTCAACAACGTTTCCTACAGCGGAAGCCAGCAAATAGTAGGATTTAACTACACTTTCTAGAGACGCTTGCAAAAGCCTGCTTTTTTTAGTAAATTTGTAGGCTTTTCGAATATAAAATAAATTAAGAAAATGATAGAGACAGAAGAAATCAAACAGGCCGAGCAGCAGTATGGTGCTGACAGCATTCAGGTGCTTGAGGGATTGGAGGCCGTAAGAAAGAGACCATCGATGTATATCGGAGATGTATCCGAGAGGGGATTGCATCATCTGGTATATGAAGTGGTGGATAACAGTATAGATGAGGCTATGGCCGGATTCTGTACCGACATAGAGGTGAGCATTCTTCCTGACAACTCCATAAGGGTAGAGGATAACGGACGTGGTATCCCTACCGGTATGCACGAAAAGGAGCATCGTTCCGCCTTGGAGGTGGTTCTTACGGTGCTTCACGCCGGCGGTAAGTTCAGTAAGAATAGCTACAAGGTGTCCGGAGGTCTTCATGGTGTGGGTGTGTCCTGCGTGAATGCCCTTTCCGACCATCTTATTGCAGAAGTTCACCGCGAGGGTAAGGTCTTCAAACAGGAATTCTCTAAGGGTAAACCACTTGGCCCTGTCCAGGTAGTAGGCGATTCCGATAACACGGGAACCATCATTACCTTCCATCCGGACGCTGAGATCTTTACTCAGACCACTATTTATAAGTACGACACGCTGGCTGCGCGATTGAGGGAATTGGCCTATCTTAATAAGGGCGTGCGCATTAGCTTGACCGATGAGAGGGAACTCGTCGACGAGTATGTGATCGACGAGAACGATAATGCGAAGCCTACCGGCCGTAAGATTTTCCGTAGCGAGGTATTCTATTCGAACGATGGTCTCAAGCAGTTCATCGAGTATCTCGACGCAGGTGCGCAGACTTTGATTCCGGAGCCTATTTGTGTGTCTTCAGATAAGATAATTCCTATCGACATAGCCCTTCAGTATAACACGGGCTATTCGGAGAAGATATATTCTTACGTAAATAACATCAACACCATAGAGGGTGGTACTCATCTTCAGGGTTTCAAGATGGGTCTTTCCCGTTCTTTGAAACAGTACGCGGAGAAGAATAACCTTCTCGCGAAGCTGAAGGATCCGCTCGCTCCGGAAGACTTCAGGGAAGGCCTTACGGCAGTCATCTCAGTGAAGGTGGCAGAGCCTCAATTCGAAGGCCAGACTAAGACGAAGCTCGGTAACCCGGAAGTTACATCGGCTGTATCTCAGGCTACTGCGGCTGCTATGGATATTTTCTTGGAAGAGAATCCTAAACTCGCGAAGACCATCATCGAGAAGATCGTTCTCGCTGCTACTGCCCGTAATGCGGCGCGAAAGGCACGTGAGATGGTGCAGCGCAAATCGGTTTTGAGCGGCGCAGGTATGCCGGGTAAATTGGCCGACTGCTCCGAGAGAGATCCGGAGAAGTGCGAGCTGTTCCTGGTCGAGGGAGATTCCGCAGGCGGTACTGCCAAGCTGGGTAGAAATCGTGAATTTCAGGCTATTCTCCCGCTTCGTGGTAAGATTTTGAACGTCGAGAAGGCTGCTGTGGACAGGGCTTTCGACAGCCAGGAGATTCAGAACATCTACACCGCACTGGGCGTTACCGTGGCACAGGAAGACGAAAACGGCGAGAAACATATGGACTTGAGCAAGCTGAGATATCATAAGGTAGTGATTATGACCGATGCCGATGTCGATGGTTCTCACATTGCCTGTCTTATCCTCACATTCTTCTTCAGATATATGTTCGACCTCATAAAAAATGGCTATGTATACCTCGCCACTCCGCCGCTTTACTTGGTGAAGAAGGGTAAGGAAGAGATATATTGCTGGACCGAGGAACAGAGAGAGGAGGCTGCTCTCAAGCTCGGAAAGGGCTCTGACAAGGGTTATACCGTTCAGCGCTATAAAGGTTTGGGAGAGATGTCGGACGAGCAGTTGTGGGCTACCACTATGGACCCTGAGCGCCGTCGTTTCCGCCAAATTACCATAGAGAACGCAGCTCAGGCCGAGCGTACCTTCTCTATGCTTATGGGCGACGATGTACCGCCACGCAGGCAGTTTATCGAAGAAAACGCACATTACGCTAATATAGACGCATAAAAAGATGAAATCCTCTTTCAGGTGGAAGGCTGTCATACCCCTTGTGGTATCTTTCGCGGTGCTTATGGTCTTGGTGCCACGCACGGCGAAGTGGGGTTATGACTATTCGAAGGGTCAGGCTTGGCGCTACGAGACTCTCGTGGCCCAGTTTGATTTTCCTCTTCTGAAAACCACTGAACAGATAGCTAAGGAAAAGGCGGATTTGTCGTCTACCGTAATTCCTTACTACAAGATGTCCACCGAGGTGGTCGGAGAGAGTTTCAGAAAGATCGAGGGAATGAGCTTCGCCGATGTTCCGGGGTTGAAGTCTTCGCTGGTCAGACACCTGTCAGATATCTATAATAAGGGAATCATCCCCGAGATTCAGGATAATGTCGAATTGATATATGTCCAGAAGGGGAAACGTGCCGAAAAGGTGCCTGTGTCAGAGGTTTATCTTCTTCCGCAGGCACGAATCGCACTCCTTCACGGGGTTTCGACGGATTGTCCCGAGGTTAACGTAGACTCCATAATAAGATCGAAGTCCATATACGACCTGCTTGCGGTAAATCTAGTCTACGACGAGCAGATTACGGCTCTCGTACACAGTCAGACGCAGTCGATGGTATCGACTACTTCCGGATTCGTTAACGCCGGAACCATTATCGTGAACAATGGCGAGCTGATTACCGCCGAGGTGGCCCAGATGCTCGACTCCTATAAGGCCGAATACGAGCAAAGCTACGGCTACGACAAGCCACTTGCTGCTATCTGGCTGGGAAATGCGCTGCTGGTATTAGGCATACTCATCTGCCTGTACTTCGCCATCTACTTCTCCAATGCTATGATATTCAAAGACTACAATCGATACCTCTATGTCGTGGTGGTCTTTACCCTGATAGCTTCCGTGGAGCTTATTTTGATTAAGTTCGCTCCGCAGTGGATATTCATCTTCCCGTTCTCGGTGGCAGCGCTTTATCTACAGGCTTTCTTCAGGACCAGGGTTATCTATCCGGTATACATTGCCACATTGCTTCCGCTGCTTCTCTTCGCGGAGAACGGCGCAGCTGTGTTTATGATGTATCTCGTATCCGGAGTCATAACGCTCTATGTATTCAAGCATTTCTCGAAGGGTGCGAAGCAGTTCATCGCTGCATCGATTAACTTCGTGTGCACCGCAGTCCTGTTCTCGGCATTCGTCATTACGGGCGTCATAAATGTGGATTACCTTCCTACACTGGGACTTATATGCATAGGCTCCATCCTTCAGGTAGCACTCCATCCGTTTGTCTACCTTCTCGAAAGGAGCTTCAATCTCGTGTCGTCGACCCGCCTTCAGGAGCTCTCGGACACTTCTAACGAACTGCTTCGTCAGCTCGAGCAGAAGGCTCCGGGTACATTCCAGCATTCACTTCAGGTGATGAACTTGGCCTCGGCAGCAGCGAGAGCCATTAATGCCGACGAGATTCTCATAAAGGCAGGCGCTCTCTATCATGACATAGGAAAGATCAAGAATCCTCTCTGCTTCGTGGAGAACGAGTCCCTGACCTCGACCGACGCCAAATATCACGCGGACATCACTCCGCTCCAGAGTGCCCAGGACATCATAAAGCACGTTACGGACGGCGTGGAGCTCGCACAGGCGCACAAACTCCCGTCGGTGATTACCGATTTCATCAGGACTCATCACGGAACCACTTGTGTCTCATTTTTTTACGACAAATACCTTAAGGAGGGCGGCGACCCTGAGCTAAAGAAGGAGTTCCTGTATCCTGGACCTACCCCTACCACTAAGGAGCAGGTCATCCTGATGCTGAGCGACTCCATCGAGGCCGCTTCCAGAACATTGAGAGACTACTCGCAGGAGAGCATTTCCGCGCTCGTGGACAGGATCTTCGCCTATAAGATAGAGGACGGCCAATTGGAACAGGCCGACATTACCCTTAAGGAGATAGATACCATTAAAATCGTGATGCAGACTTATTTGGGCCAAATGTATCATGAGAGAATCAAATACCCGAAAAGAAAAATCAAATAAAAATAAATAGTATGAAATTAACAAAAAACCAGATTGACAAGCTCAATATCGAGCTTACTATGAACATCGAGCCTGCAGATTATGCGGAGATTGAGAAGAAGAAACTTGCAGATTGCAGACGTCGTGCTGACTTCAAGGGATTCCGTAAGGGAAATGTTCCTATGAGCCTCGTTCAGCGCGTGTACGGCGGACAGGTGTTGGCCGATTCCATTAACGAGGTAATCGGTACAGGCCTTCAGAAGTTCATCGACGACGAGAAACTTCACATCTTGGGAGAGCCTCTCTCAAGCGAGAAGCAGCCTGATGTAGACTGGACCAGCGGTAAAGAGTTCACTTTCGTGTTCGATATGGCTTTGAGTCCTGAGGTAGACGTAGATGTAGTGGCAGAGGACGAAGTCCCTAACTATAGCATAACCGTATCCGCTAAGGAGAAGGAAGACATGGCTGCCAACCTTAAGAAATACTACGAGAGCAAGAAGGAAGAGAAGACCGACGAGGAGATCGAGAAAGAGGCTTCAGAGCGCCTTAAGGAGAACTACAAGTCCGAGGCTCAGTGGAGACTTTCTAAGGATATCCGCGATTTCTATGTAAACAAGGCTGGCGTAGAGCTTCCTGAGGCATTCCTCAAGAGATGGCTTCTCCACGCTAACGACGGAAAGGTAACCGCAGAGCAGGTAGAAGAGGAATTCCCTGCATTTGCAGAGGACTTCAAGTGGCAGCTCGTAAGAGGCAGCCTTATGAAGAAATTCGAGCTTCAGGTCAGTGCAGATGACCTGAAGGACGCTGCTAAGGCATTCGTTACCTATCAGTACGCTATGTATGGTATCGGAAACGTTCCTCAGGAAATGATCGACGAGGCCGTAAACAACGTACTTCACGACCAGAAGCAGGTCGAAAGACTCGCCGAGCAGGTAGAAGACCAGAAAGTTCTCGACAAGATCAAGAGTGTCATCACCCTTAAGGCGAAGAAGATTTCTGCAGAGAAATTCAAAGAGTTGAAATAGTGAAAAATGTTCTTGTAATTGGAGCTACGGGCCAGATTGGCTCCGAACTCACTATGTTGCTGCGGCGCACTTTCCCTAACGGGAAGGTCGTCGCCGGCTACATTAAGGGATGCGAGCCTAAGGGAAAACTCCTTTCTAGCGGACCGAGTGAGGAAGTGGATGTGTGTAATGCCAAGCAGATAGCCGATGCCGTCGACAAATACGACATCGACACCATCTATAACTTGGCCGCTCTTCTTTCGGCTACGGCAGAAAGACTTCCGTTGAAGGCTTGGGACATTCAGATGAATGGCCTGATAAATGTTCTGGAGGTGGCGAGAGAGAAAAAATGCGCAGTGTTCACGCCGAGTTCCATCGGTTCTTTCGGCCCGTCCACTCCGCACAAGAATACTCCTCAGGACACCATTCAGCGTCCTACGTCCATGTATGGAGTCACGAAGGTGGCTACCGAGCTGCTAAGTGACTACTATTTCCACAAATACGGAGTGGACACTCGCTCCGTTCGATTCCCCGGGCTAATCAGCTATACCACACTTCCTGGTGGCGGCACTACCGACTATGCCGTGGAAATCTACTACGCCGCGGTAAAGGGCGAGGAATTCGTGTGCCCTATAGCCGCAGGAACCCTTATGGATATGATGTATATGCCGGATGCGCTTCGTGCCGCCATAGACATCATGCAGGCGAACCCGCGCTACCTGAAACATCGTAATTCCTTCAATATCGCATCTATGAGCTTCGACCCGGAGACTATCGCCGCATCCATACGAAAGTACATACCTTCCTTCAAGATGCGCTACGAGGTAGACCCGGTGCGTCAGAGCATAGCCGATTCTTGGCCGGATAATATGGACGACACCTGTGCCCGTAAGGAATGGGGCTGGGCTCCGACCTACGACCTCGACACTATGACTCAAGATATGATAAAGAATTTGAAAGTCAAACTAAACAAATAGTATATTATGTACGGCAAATTTCAAGAATATCTCACCTGCGAACTCGAAAAGATCCGTAAAGACGGTCTCTACAAGCAGGAACGCGTAATATGCTCCGAGCAGGGCGCCGAAATCACCCTGAGCGACGGCAGAAAAGCCCTTAATTTTTGTGCCAACAACTACTTGGGACTGGCCAATTCACCTCGCCTTATCGAGGCTGCGAAGCGCACGATGGACGCCCGTGGCTATGGAATGAGCTCCGTTCGATTCATCTGCGGAACCCAAGACGTGCACCTCGAACTTGAAAAAGCCGTATCAAGATACTTCCACACCGAAGACACCATTCTCTACGCTGCCTGTTTCGACGCAAACGGCGGTGTCTTCGAGCCGCTCCTTACCGCTGAAGATGCCATCATCTCCGATTCATTGAATCACGCATCCATAATCGACGGCGTACGTCTTTGTAAGGCAGTGCGTTATCGTTATGCCAATTCCGATATGACAGAGCTCGAGCGCTGTCTTCAGGAAGCCCAGGCACAGCGCTTCCGTATCATAGTGACCGACGGCGTATTCTCTATGGACGGTAATGTCGCCCCTATGGACAAAATCTGCGACCTCGCGGAAAAATATGACGCGCTCGTGATGGTGGACGAGAGTCACAGCGCCGGAGTGGTAGGTCCTACGGGAAGGGGAGTCGGAGAGTTGTACGACTGCTACGACAGGATAGACATCCACACCGGAACTCTGGGAAAGGCATTCGGCGGAGCCGTAGGCGGATTTACCACAGGCCGAAAGGAGATTATAGAGATGCTTCGTCAGAGAAGCCGTCCATATCTTTTCTCGAACTCGTTGCCTCCTATGATAGCAGGCGCCGGAGTGGAACTCTTCAAGATGCTCGAAGAGAGCGACGAACTGCACTCAAGACTCGTGGAGAACGTGGAATACTTCCGCGCCAAGATGCTTGATGCCGGATTTGACATCAAGCCTACACAGAGCGCCATCTGCGCAGTGATGCTGTACGACGCTCCTCTGAGCCAGAAGTTCGCTAGCGCTATGGCCGAAGAGGGAATCTTCGTAACCGGATTCTATTATCCGGTAGTGCCTGCAGGCCAAGCGAGAATCCGCGTTCAGCTAAGCGCCGCACACACGCAGCACCAGCTCGATCGCGCGATAGATGCATTCATCAAAGTGGGCAAGGACTTGAAAGTCATTTAGAATGAAAAAAGTATTGGCCTTAATGGCATTATTCTGCTGCGTCTTGTGTTTCGGCCAGAAGAAGGGGTTCGATCCTCACGCCGAGCACCAGAACGTTCTCGAACATCAAGCCGGCAAGACAGTGTCGGCTATTTGCGTAGATTACACCGATTCGTCGATAGTCATCACCGACTATACCCTTAAACGTAAGAGGTATAAGATTAACGGGAATCCCTATTACATCTATCCGGACGCTCCGTCGGCAGACGCCGTCTATACCAAGTGCGATTCGGTGGCACTCGTGAATGTCGGAGACGAGCAGATGCTGGAGATTCCTCTGCTATGCCGATACGATGGCGGAAAACGCCTCAAACTGACGAGATACCTCTATTCACTTCAGGATAACTCCCTGTATGGTCTTGATTTCGACGGTACTGCGATAAAGCCTACGAAAGGGGAGTTTTGCATAGAAGGCGTGTCTTCGCTCGCATTGGTAGAAAAGAATGTCTATTCTACCTATCTGGATTCGCTGTTCAGGGTAGACGCCAGACTCGAAATACTTTCCGAGGCAGACTTTAAGAGCGACGAGTACATAGAATGGTGGTTTGAGAATAATCCTAATGCTATGAAATCTGCCGGAACCATAGAATTCGGCACCATTTCCGAGGATTGCTCCATATATACTGCCTATAAGAAGGCTAAGAAGAGCACGAAGGGTAATCTCGAAGCCGGAGTGTGCGACGTGAGAGGCTATTCCGTAGTAATAGTAAGGAATAAGAAGACCAATGCCCACCTGCTCGTATGGGCGGAGCCGGTATGCAAGAACCGCAAGACGCAGCGCTACATCGCTCAGGTAGGATTTATGGATAATAACGTAGTCTCCATCTACTTCTATAAGGGTAAGGAGATGTTCAAGTATCGCATTAACCTCGCGAATAGAACCCTAAGAAAATAAGAGACTTTCTTTATGAATTTTTTTAAGAAGAATTGGATAGTTACGAACTTGCTTTTGGCCATCGTCATATTCTGTGTGGTCATGGGTGGTTTGAGTTTTGGCCTGAAGAAGTTTACCGAGCACAATAAGTACGTGGAGGTGCCGGATTTCATCGGGATGAGGATGGACGACGCGGCGGGATTGGCCTCAAAGGACCATCTGAAACTCATCGTCACGGATTCAGTGTTCGTGAACCGGTTCAGGCACGGGGCCATCTATGCACAGACGCCGAAAGCGGGCAGCGAGGTGAAGGATGGCAGAAAGATTTATATCACGGTAAATGCCGTCAGAAAGCGTCAGGTTCCTATGCCGTCACTCGTGGGACTTACCGTAAGACAGGCTAAGGTGGAGCTGGCGGCGAACGGATTGGCCCTGGGTACACTGCTCTATGTCAGGGACTTGGCTACGAATAACGTGCTGGGTCAGATGGTAGGTGCCAGCGACATCGCACCGGGCACTAAGGTCGATGTGGGCACTGTAGTAAACCTGAAGGTAGGCGCTAACCCAAGCGATGCCTTTACGGTGGTGCCGTCTTTTGTGGAACTGCCATATATGAAGGCGGTAAATGCCGTACAAGATAGCTATCTTAACGTGGAACAGCTGGTTTTCGACAGCACCGTGAGAACTTATTCCGATTCGCTTGCGGCGTTCGTCTACAGGCAGGTGCCGCATGAAAGTGAAGATAGAACATCCATGGGAAGAGGCGTAAAACTTTACTTGACTCTAGACAGAGAGAAACTCCCTAAGCCTGAACCTGTTGATTCATTAGTAAGCGTTAAAGAATTAGTTGGTAAAGATTTATGATGGATTTTCGAGGATAGATTACTTTTAGAAGATGGAGTGTGCTGGACGCACACGACTGATGAGAAAAGAAATATAGACCGAAAAGACGCAAAAAGATTACCAAGTTATTATTTAATGATTACTTAGTACTTATCGAGTAATGGAGAAAGACTGGCTAGAAGAAGAAATAGAGATAGAACCTGAATTTTTCGAGCATTTCAGACTTAACGTCGATGCAGGGCAGAGCCCTATGCGCATAGACAAATATATGTCGGAGCATCTCGAGGACACATCGCGTCATCGCGTGCAGTTAGCAATTAAGGAAGGCTATGTGCACGTAGGCGACAAGGTCGTGAAGGCCAATTACATAATTCGTCCCGGCGATGTGATACGATTTATTATGCCGTATCGCCGCAGGGGCCTCGAGATCCTGCCTCAGGACATTCCTCTCGACATAGTGTACGAAGACGACGACGTGCTCGTGGTAAACAAGCCTGCCGGAATGGTGGTACATCCCGGACACGGTCATTTCGAGGGTACGCTCATCAATGCCCTCGCATATCACTTGGGTATAAGCCAAGGTCCTGAAGCAGAGGATGAAAGGATGGGCATTCTCGTGCATAGGATAGATAAGGACACCTCGGGACTTCTTCTCGTGGCGAAAAACGACGAGTCTCAGCTCAGATTAGCCAAGCAATTCTTCGAGCACAGCATCGAGAGGTGCTATAATGCCATAGTCTGGGGAAACATCAACGAAGACGAGGGTACCGTCGAAGGCTATATAGGTCGCGACCCTAATGACAGACTACGCTTCCGTAATTTCGACGACCCGGAAAAGGGAAAGCACGCAGTCACCCATTATAGGGTACTCGAACGCTTCGGTTACGTGACATTGGTGGAGTGCCGTCTGGAAACGGGCCGTACGCATCAGATTCGCGTGCATATGGGCTCCATCGGACATCCACTTTTCGCCGATGAGCGCTACGGGGGTATGGAAATCCGAAAGGGGACCATTTACGCTAAGTATAAACAATTCATAACAAATTGTTTCGAAATATGTCCGCGTCAGGCTCTTCACGCGAAGACCTTAGGATTCGTGCATCCGAAAACCGGTAAGATGTGCCGTTTCGACTCGCCTCTGCCGGAGGATATGACGCTGCTCCTGGAAAAGTGGCGCAAGTATTGTAAGAATATGCCTACGGAAAATGAAACAGAATAGATTGATTATCATACTTCTGCTCATCTCGTCGATTTTGATGGGCATTCCTTTTCTGGTACCTGGATGCGGCGCGGTGGCTCTCGTAGCTCTGGTACCGCTTCTCTGCGCGGAACGTATCGCCTCGTTTAATGGCGTCAAACGCTTTTTTTGGTGGTACTATCTCACTTTCGTAATCTTCAACGCGCTGACTACCTGGTGGGTATGTAAGGCGACAGTGGGCGGGGGCATCTTCGCCGTCCTGGCCAATTCCGCCTTTATGTCCATCATTTTCGCGCTTTTCAGAATAAGTAAGAAACACTTCAAGGGATGCGTCCCTTACATCTTCCTCGCCGTAGCTTGGATAGCCTGGGAGCGCTTCTATCTGACATCTTCGCAGATAAGCTGGCCGTGGCTGGTGTTCGGAAATGCTTTCGGGCGTACCACCGGACTGGTTCAGTGGTACGAATACACCGGTCTTCTCGGAGGAAGCCTTTGGGTTTGGCTGGCCAATCTGTCCATTTTCGGGATTCTGGTAAGCCTGTCGGACGGCAGTTTCCGGTCTTGGAACCGGAAAGCCCGCTACAGCGCTGCGGTGGGATTGGCATTAGTGATAATAGGGCCTATCGTGTGCTCGAAGGTCATTTATTCGCACTACCGTGAGAGAGCGGATGCCGGAAGGCTGGAAGTGCTTATGGCACAGTCGAATTTCGACCCTTATCAGAAATTGAAGGCAGTTCCGCAGAGCGCACAGAACCGTCAGGTCGTGGAATTGTTTACTGAAGAGCTGGCCGGAAGGGACACGCTGAAGGCATATCCGCAGGAGGTGATGCTGCTTATGCTTCCGGAGACCTTTTGCTCGGACATCTGGGTGTCTTCTCCTAAGAATTCGCCGACTTGGCGCACTTTCTCGAAGAATTTGGTAGACAAATATCCTAATGTGAACTTGCTTTTCGGGGCGAGTACGCATCAGGCCTTTTATACTCACGCATCGCCGAGCGTGCTGGCACGTCCTCTGGGCGGAGGCGACGGATGGTATCTCTCGTATAACACTGCCTATATGACAGATGGCACGGGACGAGTGGAGAGAACGGACAAGACCAAGCTCGTGGTGGGCTCGGAATTGACCCCTTATCCTAAGATTTTCGCGCCTATCGACGACGCTTTGGGGGGATTGATGGGAAGATGCGTGTCGCAGGGCTATGCGAAGAACCTGAACGTAGTAGAGTACGATGAAGACGGAAACGTGTCGCGATGCATTCCGGTGGGCGTTCCTATCTGTTATGAATCCATTTATCCTGAATTCTGTACTCAATATGTCAGGAAAGGTGCCCAGGCCATCTGCGTAATCACTAATGACGGATGGTGGGGAAATACTGCCGGATATAGGCAGCATTTTAGCTATTCCAGATTGAGAGCCATAGAGTTAAGGCGCGACATAGCACGCTGCGCTAACACAGGCATCTCGGCTTTCATAGACCAGAGGGGCGATGTGCTCGAACAGTCGAAGTGGTGGACTCCGGACGTGCTTCACGCCAGAATCAACCTTACGACCAAACAGACATTTTTCGCATTATACGGCGACATAGTGGGCAGACTCTGCTATATGATGTTCGCCCTGTTGTTTTTAACCCTGATAGTGAAGTTTATAACTAAGAAATGAAACGAATAGCACTCTTCCCGGGCTCGTTCGACCCATTTACGGCCGGACATCTTAACATACTCAAGCGAGCACTCACGATGTTCGACGAGGTGGTCGTGGCCGTGGGTATCAATGGCGACAAATCCGGATTCTTCGACAATCCCACGAGGATGGACATCATAAATCAGACTTGTCGTTCACTCGAAGGCGTTAGGGTGATAGAGTATTCGGGACTTACCATTGATATATGTAGACAACTTGGTATCAATCATATAATTCGAGGTGTTAGGAATATGATCGATTTCGAGACGGAAAGGAGCATAGCCGATGCCAATCGTCGACTCGCTCCCGAGATCGAGACCATCATAATACCTACGGCTCAGGAGTTTGCGCACATATCTTCGTCTGCGGTGCGAGACATATTGCGCCATAACGGAGACACGTCCCTGTTTATGGCCGAAGGTGTGGAATTGACGAAAAAATGAAACGACTGACTCTCATAGTGCTCTTGATGGCGGCTTCTTTATTCAAGATGTCGGCCGGGCAGGTGGACTCCACTTCGCGTGCGCGGCTTTCCGAGATGCTGGAGCAATACTATGAGACTATGCTTTTCCTAGACAATTCCGAAAAGGAGCAGGAGTGTGACTATCTCATAGAATCGTGTAAGGATTCGCTCGTAAGACAGTTCGTGGCGAGCTCCATCCTAGACCATTATATGAATCCGCCTCTTATGGGCGAAGAGTCTGTAGCCATCTATCTTTACGAAAAGTGGTTCCTGAATGGTCCCGTGACGATAGGAGACGAGTGGAAGGCTTTCGAGGCTTCGATGTTCTATCAGTTCAACCGACTTTCCATGATAGATATGCCGGCGCCTTCTCTCGAGCTTTACGACCCTAATGGTGAAAAGTGCGCTGCTCTTCTCGAGGGCTCTCCCGCTGTGCTGTATTTTTACGATACGTCCTGTGCGAAATGCAAACTCGCATCGGCCTGGCTCCCTATCGTGATGGGAACTGTCGACTTTCCGATAAGGCTGGTGGCGATTTACTCCGGGAGCGAAGAGGAAGAGTGGGCGGAGTTCAGGAGCAAGTTCAAGATAGAGAACGAGAATGTGTCCATAATCCATCTTTGGGACCCTGAGATGGAGTCGGACTATCAGATGAAATATGGCATTATCAGCACTCCGAAGATCTATTTCATCGACGAGAACTGCATAATCAGAGGGCGGAGGCTCGAAAGGGATTCGCTCGAACAGATACTTAACATTTACAAGGAATACTATGGCCAAGTCTGCAAAAAAGAAAAATAGCCGGAAATGTGACGTGTCGCTTCTGGAAAAGGAACGGAAGGCGCTTCGGCGGCATCATCGGAAAGTGGTTTTTTTCAATGACCGCGAGATGGCTTTGATAAATGAGTATTGTAAAAGTCACAAGATCTCTTCGAGGTCCGCTATGATGAGAAGCATAGTCATCGAGAGGCTCCTTACGGATATGGGGGAGAATCCTCCTACTCTTTTCTAGATGCTCCAGTCTATGGATCCTCTTCCTATGGAAGTCAGGTAGGAATTGGCCTGTGAAAAAGGTCTGCTGCCCCAGAATGCGCCTCGAGCGAGAGGTGAAGGGTGCGCGGCCTCTAGTACCAAATGTCTCTCGGGGTCGATTAGATGCGCCTTGCTTCTGGCGTAGTTTCCCCAAAGCATAAACACGATGCCGCTGTAATGCTCGCTAAGATAGCTGATTATGGCATCTGTAAATTTGTCCCAACCTATCTTGCTATGGCTGGCGGGCTCGTGGGCTCGCACTGTCAGTATCGAGTTCAGAAGTAGTACTCCCTGTCGGGCCCAAGGCTCCAAATCGGTAGAGCCGCTTGTCAATACTCCCAAATCCGAACTCAATTCCTTGAAAATATTCTTGAGGGAAGGCGGTGCCTTTACTCCTATGGGCACGCTGAAGGATAGTCCACAGGCTTGGCCTTCGCCGTGATATGGGTCTTGGCCCAGAATCACAGCCTTGACCTTTTCGGGAGGGCACAGGTCCAGCGCCCTGTATATCTGGCTTTCAGGGGGATAGATGGTGACCCCGCGCTTCCTTTCCTCGTCTAAAAAAGAGACAAGCTCCTCAAAGTAAGGTTTTTCGAACTCACTTTGAAGAGCTTTTCTCCATTCTATGTCTTGAGGCAAGATCAAAATATGAAATCTATAACGTCGTTAATCGTCTTTACATAATGGAAGGTAAGTCCCTTTATGTAGATTTCCTTAATGTCTTCCACGTCTTTTCGATTATCCTCGCTGATGACTATGGTGGTCACGCCGGCACGCTTGGCAGCGAGAATCTTTTCCTTTATGCCGCCTACAGGCAGGACTTTGCCTCTTAGGGTCATCTCTCCCGTCATCGCGATGTGCTTCTTTACAGGCTTCTCGCGAAGGGCGCTTATCATCGAGCTTACAAGGGTGATACCGGCAGAAGGACCGTCCTTCGGAGTGGCTCCTTCCGGCACGTGAACGTGGATGTCCTTCTTCGCGAACTGCTCCGCGTTCATTCCGGCCAATTCCGGATGCGCCTTGATGTACTGATATGCAATCGTCGCCGATTCCTTCATCACGTCGCCCAGATTACCTGTCATCGTGAGCACGCCCTTGCCCTCGGAGATGGAGCTTTCCACGAACAGAATCTCTCCGCCCATCTGGGTCCAGGCCAATCCCGTCACGACTCCCACGCCTTCGTTTCCTTCCTGCTTGTCGTGCATGGCGCTTGGCAGTCCCAAGTATTCTTTCAAATGCTTAGGCTCGATGGTGGTAGGGTAGTCCTCGTCCAAAGCGATTTTCTTAGCGGTCACCCTGGCGATTTTCGCAATCTGCTTCTCAAGGGTACGCACGCCGCTTTCGTGAGTGTAGTTGTCTATTATTTCCTTAAGGGCCTTAGGGCTTATCTTAAGAGAGCTCTTGTTAAGTCCGTGCTCTTCCAATTGCTTAGGTATGAGGTACTTCTTCGCGATTTCCATCTTCTCCTCAGCCAGGTAGCCGCTTACGTTTATGATCTCCATACGGTCCAGCAATGCCGGCTGTATAGGATTGATGCTGTTAGCTGTCGTGATGAAGAGGACGTTCGAAAGGTCGTAGTCCAAATCCAGATAGTTATCGTGGAAGGTGCCGTTCTGCTCCGGGTCGAGAGCCTCGAGAAGTGCAGAAGACGGATCGCCCTTGAAATCGGAAGAAAGCTTGTCTATCTCGTCCAGCACGATTACCGGGTTAGAAGTGCCTGCTTTCTTTATGCCGTTCAGGATACGTCCAGGCAGCGCGCCGACATAAGTCTTTCTGTGACCTCTGATTTCGGCCTCGTCGTGCATACCGCCCAGCGCGATTCGCACATATTTTCGGCCAAGCGCTTTGGCCACCGACTTACCCAAGCTGGTCTTACCGACTCCCGGAGGGCCGTACAGGCAGAGGATAGGGGATTTCATATTTCCCTTAAGCTTGAGCACTGCCAAGTATTCTATGATTCTCTCCTTTACCGTATCCAGACCATAGTGGTCGCTATCCAGAACCTTCTGTGCGTGCTTCAGGTCCAGATTGTCCTTACTCATATCGTTCCACGGAAGGTCCAGCATAAACTCCAAATAGTTATACTGCACTGAATAATCCGGGGAATTAGGATTGTATTTCTCCAGTTTCGCGAGCTCCTTGTCGAAAGTCTTCGCTATCTCCTTAGGCCAATTCTTCTTCGCAGCCCTTTCCCTAAGGTCGTTGGCATCGTCGGTGCCGTCGATGCCCAGCTCTTCCTGGATGGTGCGCAATTGGCTGTTAAGGTAGTATTCCCTCTGCTGCTGGTCCATTTCCTGTTTCACCTTCAGGTTAATCTCCTGCTTGATGTTGAGAAGCTGTAATTGGCTATCCAGAAGCATAAGGAGCTGCATACCCCTCTCACGTACGTCGTCGTACTGGAGCAGATCTATCCTGCCCTCGAAATTCTCGGTTTCTACCGAGGTGGCTATGAAGTTTACCAGGAACGGGAGGTCGTCGATGCTGCGAAGTGCTCCGATAATCTCCTTGCTTCCCATAGATGAAGCTCCGATAATCTGCGATGCGGCGTCCTTAAGGGAGGAAATGAGTCCTTTGACATCCGAGGAGTTCTCGTTTGTCATAATGTCATTAAGGTAATGGATGCGAGCCTTGATATATGGATCGAAATCCACTACGCCGTCGAGGTAGAACCTCTTTACGCCCTGAAGAATGGCGGTATAGTTACCGTCAGGCATCTGTATGGTCTTGAGGATTTTAGCAAGTGTACCGAATTTGTACAAATCTTCTTCGCCAGGTTCTTCGACGTTTACGTCAAGCTGCGGGACCGTTCCTATGAGCAGTCCGTGCGTCTCGGCTTCCTTTATCAATTTGATGGACTTAGGTCTTCCTACGGTCAGCGGAAATATGGCGTGCGGGAAGATGACGGCTCCTCTAAGTGCCAATACGGGAACGACTTCCGGAAGATCCTTCTCTTCTATATTAAGTGGAATGTCCCCTTGGATGACAGGGATTACACTAATCTCTGCCGGTGTTTCTCTTGAAAATAGTTCTTTATCTTTTATCATAATACAAGCGCCAAAGTTAAGTAAAATTCAAAAAATAACCTGCATCATTTTAAGCTATCTTAATCAAAAGCAACTTATTTTTTTTCATTTTGCTAATATGTTTTTGTCAAAATGTCAGTACAATTTGAGCGTAAAGTATTGGTCAATCTTCGTGCCACTGAATCGCTGTCATGGGGGAAACCTGTGTTAAACTCACTATTTTCTTTGGGTAGTTGCCCCTATGTACAGTTTTTAGCGACCTCGCGTTGGACTCGGTACTGGGAATCGGCCTTCTATGCACTTCCAGCGGCACTCAATGGGTCTTTTGCTATCTTGGGTGCCGAAGACGCACTTATGTCTGACCAATTATCGCTTTGTCCGAATTTAACGACTTTGCAACAAGGCACTTTATTGTCGCTCGCAGCAAAGACACCCCTCGGACGGGCTCTTCTTTCTGGCGAAATGGTTCCCTCCATCGTAGCCGAAGATGGCATTGCCCTCAGGGTGTATTGCCTGCTCGCTGGAGAATCAGGCATCTTTGCTCTGGCAGACGATCGTCCGGTTGCTTTGGTTTTACTTTGGGACTCGTGGGTTCCGCAAAATGTTGTGGGGGCTTCCGCCAATTCACTTTGGCAGGTCGGATGGCGTAGAACGCACTCTGTTAAGGGTGGCTTGCCAAAGTGAGACTTTTTTAGCCTCACCTTGGCAGGGAGGTGCCAGTATACGCTTCCTGTGGCACATTGGCTGCCAAAGTGATTTTGACGAACTAGTCTCAATGGCTTCCCGTCCGGTGGATCGTGGTTCTTGCCGGATGGAAGAGACTAAAGTGCCATTTCATCCGGTGAAAAGGCGGGTTTGGCCGGAGGAAAAGCATCTCAATGACGTTTCGTCCACCGAAAGGCGGGTTTGCCCGGATGGGGCGCTCGCAGCAAAAGACACCCTTCGGACGGACC